>OODQ01000620.1_pt1 | contig 23488 bp, 17 predicted proteins | sample 1671321 | NCBI WGS metagenome assembly OODQ01 (sample SAMN06348144, study PRJEB24527) | human gut metagenome | biome: human gut; feature: ankylosing spondylitis patient; material: feces | host: Homo sapiens | place: China | collected 2015-10
AGATTAAATGATAATAGTTTTGTTTGTTATTAGTTTCACAAAATTAGACATTAATTTTTATTGCGCAAATATACAGTTGGGAAAATCGGCGGTGGTGGGGCGATTTTTTTAAATGCCGCACTGAAATAAAAAGCGTGCGCGAGCGTTAATATTATGTATGAAGTGCCGGACGGCGACATATTTGACGGTTGTGGTGGCAGTGTTGTGCTCCGTGTTGCTGTCGTGCAGCACGAAGAAAAACACCGCCGGCTCCCGTTTTATGCAGTCGTTCACCACCCGCTACAACGTTTATTTCAACGGAGAGCAGCACTATAAGGAGCAGTTGAAGAAGATGGAGGAGGAATATGAGGACGACTATTCCGACTTCGTCTATGTGCATCCCGCCGAGTCGTTTGCCGACGACAAAGCCACGCATCCGTCGGTGAGTTTCGACCGCACAATCGAGAAGATGCAGAAAGCCATCGCTCTCCATTCCATACAGAAGAAACCGAAGAAGGACCGCAGCAAGATGCGCGACCCGAAATATCGTGATTATCTGAAGCGTAACGAGTACAACCCGTTTCTCCACAATGCGTGGCGGCTGATGGGCGAGGCGCAGTATCTGAAAGGCGACTTCTCCGCGGCGGCGGCTACGTTTATGTATGTGGAGCGCTATTTCCCGTGGCTCCCGAAACTCGTCACAGAGGCGAAGATATGGCAGTTGCGCAGCTACTGCGCGCTGGGATGGACAAACGAGGCTGAGAACGTGTTGTCGCGGCTGAAGCAGGACGAGCTTGTGAACAAGCGGCTGCGCACGATGTACAACACGGCTTATGCCGACTTCCTCGTGAAGACGCGCCAATACGACAAGGCGGCGCCTGTGCTGCTTGCGGCGTACAAAGACACTGGCGGCGCACAGAAGACGCGTCTGGCATTTTTGCTCGGTCAGGTTTATGAGGCCAATGGCGACAAGGCTGCCGCCTACCGTATGTTCAAGTCGGTGGCTGGAGCGTCGAGCGCCACCTACCGCACGCAGTTCAACGCCCGCATCAAGCAGAGCGAGGTCTACACCGGACAGAACATCAATTCAGAGGTAAGGTCGTTGCAGCGCATGGCGCGGTTAGACCGCAACAAAGAATACCTCGACCAGATATACTATGCCATAGGCAATCTCTACCTGTCGCGCCGCGACACGGCAAACGCCATAAAAAACTATGTGCTTGCCAATGAGAAAAGCACGCGCAACGGCATCGACAAGGCTATAAACCAGATTACGCTCGGCGGACTCTATTTCGACCGCTATGAATATGACAAGGCGCAGCCTTGCTATTCTGAGGGCGTGGCGCAGCTGCCGGAGGACTATCAGAACTATGCGATGCTGAAGAAGCGCAGCGACGTGCTCGACGAACTGGCTGTCTACTCGCAGAATGTCACGCTGCAGGATTCGTTACTGGCGCTTTCAAAACTGTCGCCGGAGGAGCAGAAGAAGGTGGCTGACCGATTGGTGAAAGAGTTGAAAGACAAAGAGAAAAAAGCTGCTGAGGAGGCTGCGCTGCAGGCGCTTGCGTCGCGGCCCGACGCTGCCGGAAGCCAGTTGAAGAGCAACACGCAGAACTATACGCTCAACACCGACAAGTCGTGGTATTTCTACAACACTGCCACTAAAAATGCCGGCAAGACGGAGTTTCAGCGCCGCTGGGGCAGCCGTAAGCTGGAAGACGACTGGCGTCGTGCCAACAAGACCACATTCTCTGTCGGCGACTTCAATTCGGAGGCAGACTATGGCGACGACGACAAGCAGAAAGAGATGGTCGACTCGCTCGGCAATCCGCTAAGCGACGAGGAGATTGCCGCCCGTAAGAAAAACGAGGAGCAGCTGGCGCATGAGCAGGATCCGCACTTCCCGGAATACTATCTGGTGCAGATTCCAAAAACGGAGGAGGAAATACAGAACTCTCACAACATCGTGCAGGAGGGACTGTTTAATATGGGCATAATCCTGAAGGACAAACTTGAGGATGTGAATGCCGCCGAAGCCGCGTTCAATGAGCTGCTGACCCGCTATCCCGACAATGTGTATCGCCTTGACATATATTATAATATGTATCTGATGTATGTGCGCTACGGATATGCCGACAAGGCAGAGACATGCCGGCAGAAGATTCTTGCCGACTTTGCCGACACGAAATATGGTATGGCTCTCGCCGACCCGAATTATATCGAAAACCTGCGCAACATGGAGAGCGAGCAGGAGCGGATGTATGAGAAGACGTATGCCGACTATCTTGCAAACCGCAACGCAGCGGTGCATGAGGGGTATCAGGGGATTATGAACCGATATCCGTTGTCGAAAATTATGCCTAAGTTCATGCTTCTCGACGCACTTTCCTACCTCTCAGAGAAGAAATACGACCGTTTCCAGGAAACGCTCAAGGAATTGCTTGTGCGCTATCCCGACACCGACATCACACCGCTCGCCTCGTCGATTCTGAAGGATCTTGCCAAAGGCAGAAAACCGAATTCGGGAGCCGGAGGCAACGTGCGTGGCATGATTTGGTCGATACGGCTCACAAACGACACTGCGGCGGTCAACTCCACTACGGAGTATACGCCGTTTGACACGTCGCGCGAGGGTCCGCACATCTGTCTGCTCACGTATCCTGTCGACAGCGTGTCGTCAAACCGTCTGCTCTTCGACGTGGCACGCCACAACTTCTCGAACTATGCTGTGCGCGATTTCGACATCGACCGTCAGACGTATGGACAACTCGGAATAATCATAATTAAGGGATTCACCAGCTACGCCGACCTTGAGGACTACAGCCGTCAACTGTTTGCCGACCGTCAGGTTGTCATTCCGCGTCAGGTGCGCCCTGTGTTTATCAGTGAAAAGAATTTCGACCTGCTGCTCAAAGAGGGACGCTCGTTCTCCGACTACTTCCTTTTCCTTCAGGAGCAGAGCGACGATGCTGTGGAGGCACCGCTGATGGAGTGAAAAAAACGACAAGAATATGGACTATCTGCCAACCGACCCCGCAATACTTGTGTCAACAATCAATATGCTGCTGCGCGACGAGGAGTTTGACTCGCTCGAACAGATCTGCTATGCCTACAACCGCGACCCGGAGCAGCTGAAGGCGTATCTTCTCAGCCATGGCTACGTCTACAGCGTGGAGCAGCGTCAAATTCGTCCGGAGGGCTACGACCGATGATTACGCGCGCCGGTATCGAGACCGCCTATTGCTTCCTGCACCAGAAGGAGCGTGTCTATGCCCATTCGACAATGGACTGGCAGCGCGACGACATCGAGTATGCCATTTCCTCGTTTGCCGACGACATGAATCCTGAGCTGTATTCCTTGCTGGCAGACGGCCGCACAGACTTTCTGCGTTCGCACGCCACGTTTCATGCCGATATGCTCCACGCTCTCGACATCCTTGAAAAGATGCTCTGAACGATGATTCTTTTGAGGAAAATCAGTAACTTTGCCGTATGAAGTATTGGATGATAAAGGACGGAAATAGCGAAGGCCCGTTCAGCCTTGAGGAATTGACCGCGCATGGACTTGCGGCGGAAACGAAGGTGTGGCGCCAAGGGCTGCCGCAATGGACAGGCAAGACTCGTGCCGGAGTTCGCGCAAATCTTTGGTGTAAAGGTCGTTGAGAAGCATCGGGCGGCTGATGACGCCGTGCGCCATTGCCCCACGCATCTGCGTGTCGCTGTTGTCACGACGGTAATCATCGCATTGTCGTTTTTCAATGTGTTCGCGCCGCTCTCGCTGCTCGGCAGTCCGTTTTTCTATCTGTTGCTTCCGCTGTCGTGGCTGTCGATACGCTCAGCCGTTACCGCACGCCGCATGCTGCGCGCCGGCAACATTGAGGCGGCGATGAAACGCGCCGACCGCACCGTGCTTCTCATCACGCTCAACGCAGTGGTCGCCATCACTCTTTTTCCTTTCCATGTCGTGGCGGAGATATTCTGGTAAGTAAGTCATTTAAATTGATTATTTAGTCGCTTCGTGTTTGTATTTTTCGTGGTAAGTGATTAACTTTACACTGACAAAAATCTGAATACGATGGACATAACGCTTCCGAAACGAATAGACGGGCAGCAGCCGGCGACGCTCAACGGGCGCCAGCAAATCACAGTGGTCGGAGCCAACGGCTCTGGCAAGACACGCTTCGTCAACCGGATGATTGCCGACCTTGGCAACCGTGCATTCACAATTTCCGCTCTCAAAGCCTTGTATCCGATAAAAGACGGCGACATGCAGGCGCAGTCGGTTACAACGTTCTATCAGCAGGCGTTGCAGTCGGTGCAGTTTGTGAAACCCGTAGCCGAGACAGAGTTTGAGATGCTGCTGTTTATGCTGCTCAACGATGAGATGAACGATATGTTCACCTACAAGATGAATCGTATCGGCGCAGCCGCCGACATCCCGTTGCCGCGCACGAAAATCGATGCCGTTGTGAAACTGTGGAAGGAAGTGTTTCCGAAAAACGATGTGCAGAGGTCGGGCGGTAAAATCAAGTTTACCAACCGTCTTGGCGACAATGCCTTCAATCCCCGCCAGCTGTCGGCGGGCGAGAAAGCCGTGTTCTTCTATATCGGCGCGACGCTGTATGCTCCGAAGGGCAGCGTGATTTTTGTTGACTCGCCTACGCTTTTCCTGCACCGCAGCATCACGCAAAGCCTTTGGACAACTATCGAGGGACACCGCCCCGACTGCACGTTTGTCTACATGACCCACGACATCGAGTTTCCTACGTCGCGCACCGACAACGTCACGGTGTGGGTGAGAGGATGCAACATCCAGGCGGAAACGTGGGACTATGAGATAATCCGTCCGCACGAGTCGCTGAGCGACCAGCTGATAATCGACCTTATGGGCAGCCGCAAACCGGTGCTTTTTGTGGAGGGCGACAGCACCCACAGCCTTGATTTCAGGCTGTATTCGCTGATTTTCCCGGAGTACACGGTGAAGCCGATGGGAAGCTGCAACAAGGTGATAGAAACGGTGCGCTCCGTCAACGACATTCAAGGCTTCCATCATCTTGACTCGCGCGGCATCGTTGACCGCGACCGGCGCAACGCCAAGGAGGTTGACTATCTGCGTCAGAAGAAGATTTATGTGCCGGATGTGGCTGAAATTGAGAATATAATGATGCTTGAGGGGGTGATACGCACCGTGGCGCGTGTGCACGGCAAGGATGATGTGAAGGCCTTTTCGCATGTGCGTGGCAACATCCTCAAACTCTTCAAGGCAGAACTGCGGCAGCAGGCGTTGATGCACACCCGTCATCAAGTGAAACGCACCATCGAGGTGGTCGTTGACCGCCGTTTTCAGAACATCAACGCCCTTGAGGACCATCTTGACCATCTTGGACAGGAGATACGTCCGCGCGCAATCTATGAGGGACTGTGCCGCGACTTCAACCGCTATGTCCAGGAGGGCGACTACCGCAGCGTGTTGCGTGTCTACAACCAGAAAACGATGCTTGTGCAGAGCAACGTGGCGCAGCTGTGCGGCTGCCAGAACAAGGATGAATATATCAAATCGATATTCACCATCCTTCAGCGCGACAATGCCGACTCCGCCGCCATCCGCGCCGCCATCAAGCAGTGTCTCGAGATTGATTAGGCGGCCGTATATGCTGCCAACGGAAAGATAAAAGAATTTAATGGAAGAAACAATACAGAAGAAAATACTGTTCCTGCATGGATTTTTTGCCACGGGAAGTTGTGCGATGGCAAAGGCGTTGCGGGAGGCTTTCGAGGGGTCGGCAGTTGTGCTGACACCCGACCTGCCGTTGCATCCCAAAGAGGCTTTGAACGAAATCCGCAGCATCATCGACAAGGAGCGTCCCGACTTGCTTCTTGGCAACAGCTGCGGAGCATTCCTTGCCCAGATGCTTGCCCCTGTGGTGGGCATACCGGCCTTGCTTGGCAATCCTCATTTCAAGATGACCGAATTTTTGAAGCAGCGCGTCGGCGAGCACGTATACAAGGCGCCGCGCATTGACGGCAATCAGCGGCTGGTCATTGACGAGGCGTTGATTGAGGAGTTTGCCGAATTGGAAGCCATACAATTTGATTGCTGCAACCCATATTACAAAGACCGCGTATGGGGACTTTTTGGCGAGCACGACAGCATCGCCCATTTCTGCCCGTTGTTTATGGAGCACTACAGCAATGTGTTCCGTTTCCCGGGCGGCCACACACCAACAGAGCAGGAGGTGAAGGCATGGTACGCACCGCTTGCCCAAAAGATGCTTATGGACTGTCCGGTAAAAGAATATCGGTATTTTCAGCACTTCAAGGGCGGAAAGTATAAGTTTTTCCATTCCGCCTTTGATTCAGAGACGCTGGAGCGTATGGTGGTTTACCAAGCCTTGTATGGACAGAAGGGATATTGGGTGCGCCCTGAAAAGATGTTTTTCGGGAAGGTTACAAGAGAAGGTCGAACTTTCAATCGTTTCACAGAGGTGGATATGTGAAAAAGGGAACGGGTATGAACACATTGCGCACCTCCCTGCGATATATTCTCGGTATCATTTATTCTTACCGACAACACGCCAAGCCTATGGAAAAATGTTATGCAACATAATTAACTAAAATTAACGGGGGGGGGTAATTATTGTGTTCTTGTTTGTTAATTTTGCAGATTCGAAAAACAAATTGCAAAAACATGAAGAGTCCCCAAAACATGAAGAGTCCCAAAATCATGAAGAATCCATGGTTAAACATTTCACTTAGCGACACTGTCGCCGATTGCGACAAGTCAGTAATCAACAGCCTGACGACTGCTGTTAAATCAAAGATTGTGCTTGACACACTTCCTGAACCATATCACGGCGATCCTGAGGCTAAGGTCTATCTGCTTAATGGCAATCCTGGACATAGCGAAAAAGATTTGACTTTTGTGGGCTGCGGCAACGCGATTCAGGCGGCGTCAGTGCTGCCAAACGGTAAGAATGCTTTCTCCAACATTTATGAGAAAGAGATTTGTGAGGAGTTGTGGCATATCAACAAGGAGTTCATTTGGCTGCGTGATCCAGAAACAGTTGTGAATGCGATAGGCGAGTCCCATCTAGGCTATAAATGGTGGAAAGACCGCGTGCGAAAATTGAAGAAAGCATGCGGATGCGAGATTTCAGAGAAAGTTTTCTGTATAGAATGTTTCCCGTACCACACTAAACACAAAATGGCGTTCGACTTGCCGTCTGGCAAGTATGTCGACGATTTTATTTATAGCGCGATGGAAGAGGAGAAAGTCATAGTGCTTATGCGAAGTCGGAGAGAATGGTTTGCAAGAATCAAAGGTCTGGAGAATTACAGCAATCTGATTTTGCTCAACAGCTGCCAGAACGTCTCGCTGTCGCCTGGAAATATGACAAAGTCAGACTGGGAAAAACTTGTGAAGACGCTGAAATAAAAAAACGACAAAAATGTTTATGAAAGACCATCGTTTCGTTTGTCGAAGCGATAGCATTAGTTTATAAGCAAAAAAGTGAAAATATAAACGAATAGAAAGGCTTGGAAAAGATGGCGTGAGGAAAAGAGTTCTTGCGCCATCTTGCAGGCTGTTAAAATAAACTAAATATATATATCATGGGAAAAAAGGATGTAGTTGTGTACAGTGAGGACTATAAGAAACTTGTTGATGCAACCGCACTTAAAGACAAATATTACGAGATTGACGAACGTGTCGAGGAAATTTGCAAAGAGGCATTCAAAGGTTGCGACAAGATGGAAGAGATTGTCATGCCAAAGAAATTAAAAAAAATTGATAGCGAGGCTTTCCAGGGTTGCACAGGCTTGACCAAACTTACATTGCCTGACAGCGTGATGAGCATCGGGAATTATGCTTTCTATGGTTGCAGCGGCTTGGCTGAGCTGACATTGCCCAACAGCGTGACGAGCATCGAGAGAATGACTTTCTATGGTTGCAGCGGCTTGACCGAACTGACATTGCCAAACAGCATTACGAGCATTGGTGATTATGCTTTCTGGGGTTGCAGCGGCTTGGCTGAGCTGACATTGCCAAACAGCGTGAAGAGCATCGGGGATGGTGCTTTCGCAGATTGCAGCGGCTTGGAAAAGATTACAGTAGAGAGTGGAAACAGTTGCTATGACTCCCGTGATAATTGCAATTCAATAATTGATAAGAAAACCAACACATTGATTGCAGGATGCAAAAACAGTGTCATACCGGACAGCATCACGAGCATCGGGGATTGTGCGTTCTATGGTTGCTCTGGCTTGACCGAACTGACATTGCCCAACAGCGTGAAGAGCATTGGGGATGGTGCTTTCGCAGATTGCAGCGGCTTGGAAAAGATTACAGTAGAGAGTGGAAACAGTTGCTATGACTCCCGTGATAATTGCAATTCAATAATTGAGACGGAGACCAACACCTTGATTGCTGGATGCAAAAACAGTGTCATACCAAACAGCGTGACGAGCATTGGGAATTCTGCTTTCTGCGGTTGCTCTGGCTTGACCGAACTGACATTGCCTGACAATATTCATTTCATAGAGGGTGAAGCTTTCATGGGTTGCAGCGGCTTGACTGAACTGACATTGCCTAATTGTGTGAGGGTTGTTGAGGCTTGTGCTTTCAAGGATTGCAGCGGCTTGACTGAACTGACATTGCCCAACAGCGTGAAGAGCATTGGGGATGGTGCTTTCAAGGATTGCACTGGCTTGACCGAGCTAACATTGCCCAACAGCGTGAAGTGCATTGAGGATCGAGCTTTCTATGGGTGCACTGGCTTGACTGAGCTGACATCGCCCAACAGCGTGAAGAGCATAGGGGATTCTGCTTTCTATGGTTGCAGCGGCTTGACCGAGCTGACATTGCCTGACAGCTTGGAGAGCATCGGGAATTCTGCTTTCATGGGTTGCAGCGGTTTGACAGAACTGACATTGCCTAACGGCTTGGAGAACATCGGGGATTCTGCTTTCTTTGCTTGCATCGGTTTGACTAAACTGACATTGTTTAACAGCCTTAAGAGCATCGGGAATTCTGCTTTCAGCGGTTGCCGCGGCATTACCAAGCTGACATTGCCCAACAGCGTGATGAGCATCGAGGGATGGGCTTTCTTTGCTTGCATCGGTTTGACTGAGCTGACATTGCCTGACAGCCTTAAGAGCATTGATGGTAGTGTTTTCAGCGGTTGCAGCAGCTTGACCAAGCTGACATTACCTAACAGCTTGGAGAGCATCGGGGAGCATGCTTTCTCTGATTGCCGCGGCTTGACTGAACTGACATTGCCGAACAGCTTGGAGAGCATCGGAGATGGTGCTTTCCGGGGTTGCAGCGGCTTGACCGAACTGATATTGCCCAACAGCGTGAAGAGCATTGGGGATGGTGCTTTCTCATATTGCAGCGGCTTGGTGAAGATAACATCGTTGGCTGAAATTCCGCCAGTGTGTGATTCCGAAGTGTTTGACGGAGTCAATAAAACTAACTGCGAGTTGATTGTTCCGGAAGGAGCTGTTGCCGCCTATACGCGGGCGGAAGACTGGAATGAATTCAGCAATATAAGGGCTTTTCCGGAGTAGAGGTCACCGTGGCTGACAAGACACGGAAGATTGTGGTAGAATAGCCGCATCGCACGTTGACATTGTTTCGTGGTGCAGAGCTCACGAATTCCGTCTTTTTTACGTTGAGCATATATAACCAAAAGGACTGGCACGGGGTGTCAGTCCTTTTGGTTATAAAAGTATTGCCGCAGGGCAATAGTCGGAATTATTTCTTGCGTTTCTGCTGTTCGCGGAGCATCGCCTCCTGTCGTTTCTGGGCAGCCTCGAGGCGAGCCATGAATCCGCTCTTCTTGCGCGGTTTCTTGGCGTTTTCAGCCATCTTGGCGCGCACCTTGTCTTCCTTGATGATGAATCGGAAAGCGTATGTCTGAGCGATTGTGATGAGCAGAGAGATGAAGTAGTAGTAGCTCAAACCGGCTCCATAGTCGTTGAAGAACACGAGGAACATCACCGGCATCAGGTACATCATCCACTTCATTCCCGGCATCTGGTTGTTGCTCGGGTTTGCCTGCATGTTGAGGTAGGTGTAGATGATGTTCACACCCGTCATCAGCAAGCAGAAGAGACTCAGATGGTGTCCGAAAATCCAGTTGATGACAGGGATGTTTGCATCCCATTCGAGAATCATGTCGGGCGCCGACAGGTCGGAAGCCCAAAGGAATGACTCTCCGCGCAGCTCGATGCATGACGGCAGGAATGAGAACATAGCCACGTAGACTGGCAATTGCAGAATCATCGGCAGACATCCGCTCATCGGGTTGGCACCCGCGCGGTTGTAAAGCTCCATCATCTTCTGCTGGCGCTTCATCGCGTTTTCGTTGCCAGGGTATTTATCGTTGATTTCCTTGATGTCGGGAGCGAGCACGCGCATCTTCGCCTGTGAAGAGAAGCTCTTATAGGTGAGCGGGAAGAGCACGAGTTTGATGAAGATTGTGAGCAGCAGGATGATGATTCCGTAGTTCAAGTTCATCGTTCCCAAGAAGTTGAAGATAGGGATGATGATGCAAGTGTTTATCCAGCGGAACATTGACCATCCAAGCGGAATCAGGCGAGTGAGTTCCAAATCCTCATCGGGCGAGATCTTGTCGTCAAACGACGAGAGCAGTTTGTACTCGTTCGGGCCGAGGAAGAAGTTGAACGCTGCCGGTTTCGGATTGTTCACGTTATATTCAAGAGAGCTGTTGAACGACACGTCTTTGAGGAAATCATTGTGCTCCTCGCTGTTCTTGTCGATAACCGCGCTTTTCATAGGAGCGGCTCCGATGAAATGCTGGTCTGCGATAAGCACACAAGAGAAGAACTGGTATTTGAACGCCACCCATTTCAGGTGATTGTTGGTCTTTTCCTCGTCGTTGCTTGTCTCGCTGAGGTTCTCCACGTTGTCGCCTGAAAATTTGTAGAACACACCACTGTTGCGTTCCTCGAAAGTCTGACCTTTCTCGTGGCGCATCATCTTCTGGCTCCATTCAAAGTCCATAGTCGACACGTTGGAAGAGATAACGGCAGCCATGTTCTGCTGCACCACCTCCATACGCACGAGATAGCTGTTTTTAGGAAGCGTATATCGGATGCCGAAGTAAACGCCCTTTCCGAAGTCGAGTTTCATCAGCACCGTAGAGTCGTTTTCCTGCACCGGAGTGAAGTTGAACTCCTTGGTGTCGAAACGGTGTGTGTCGGTGTTGATGGCGAAGCCGTAAGAGTTGTGCTTGCTGTCGAAAAGCACGCAGTTGCCATCTTTTCCATGTTGGAAAGCGTTGTATTTCTTCAGCGTGGCCTTTGCTATTTGTCCGCCTTTTGAAGAGAGGTCGAGCGTCAGCAGCTCGTTCTCAAGTTTTACGGTCTTGTTTCCTCCGCCAACAAACTGCACGAAGTCGGAGTATTTAGCCACATTTTCGGCGGCATCGCGCACCTTCTTCATCGCCGCGTTGTAGAGCAGGCGGTTGTCGGCCGACGGAGCGTGCTGCAAATCAGAGAGAGCCACGGTCATATTGCCGTCCATCATAACCGAGCCGGTAAGGCTGTCGGAAGCGACGGTGAAACTCACATTGTCGTTTGTCAGCACCATCTTGTCGCCGTCCTGCTTGCCGTATTGGCGCACGATGGTCTTGATGCGGGCAAGCTCGTTGGCGTTGAGGCTGTCGGCAATGTCGGTTGTGGCCTGTTTTGCGTCAGCCTTTTCAGTCTTTTCGGTTGTCGGCTGGTTGCTTTGGTCGTCGCCCGAGTTGAGCATTGAGAATCCGAAGATTACCACACCCATCAGCAACAAGCCGAGAATCGTGTTTTTGTCCATTATTTTCTTCTGTTATTTATTTTATTTCTTTTGATTGTCGATGGCGGCTTTCACGAAGCTGAGGAACAGCGGGTTTGGAGAAAGCACCGTGCTGCTGTACTCAGGGTGATACTGTGTGCCGATATACCATTTCTTTTCTGGAATCTCAACGACTTCAACCAAGTGTGTGTCAGGGTTTTCGCCAACACATTTCATGCCGGCGTCCTCAAATTGCTTGCGGAATTCCTCGTTGAATTCAAAGCGGTGGCGATGACGCTCGCTGATGTGTGTTGAGCCGTAAGCCTCAGCCGCTTTCGAACCGGCTTTGAGCACGCAGTCGTATGCGCCCAGACGCATAGTGCCGCCCATGTTGGAGATGCTCTTCTGTTCCTCCATAAGGTCGATGACGTTGTAAGGAGTCTGCGGGTTCATCTCGGTGCTGTTTGCATCCTTCAGTCCGAGCACGTTGCGAGCGTACTCAATCACCATGCACTGCATGCCCAAGCAGATACCGAATGTAGGCTTGTCGTGTTCGCGGCACCATTTAAGCGCAGAGAATTTGCCTTCGATGCCACGCTGACCGAATCCCGGAGCCACAATCACGCCGTCCATGTCCTTGAGCAGTGACTCCACGTTGTCGTCGTTCACCTTCTCGGAGTGGATGCTCACGAGCTTGAGACGGCGGTTGTTGTAGGTGGCTGCTTGGAACAACGCCTCGTTGATTGACTTGTATGCGTCCTGAAGCTCGACATATTTGCCCACAAGACCGATTGTGACAGTCTCTGTGGCATTGTTCATCTTGTCGAGGAAGTTTTTCCACTGACTCATGTCGGGCTCGCCCTCGTATGGAGTGTTGGTTTTTTTCAGGATAATCTCGTCGAGATGCTGGGCGTGCATGCCCATCGGCACCTCGTAGATGCTCGGCATGTCGATGGATTGGATGACAGCGTCGGGCGACACGTTGCAGAACAATGCCACCTTGCGGCGCATTGCTGTCGGGATTTCCTTTTCTGTGCGCAGGATAAGCACGTCGGGCTGGATGCCCACCTCCTGCAGTTGCTTTACAGAGTGTTGCGTAGGCTTCGTCTTCAACTCCTTTGCGGCGTTGAGGAACGGCACGTATGTCAAGTGGATGCAGATGCAGTTGGAGCCAAGCTCCCATTTCAGCTGACGCATGCTCTCGAGGAACGGCAGCGACTCGATGTCGCCCACGGTGCCGCCGATTTCCGTGATTACGAAATCGTATTTGCCGGTGTTTCCGAGCAATTTCACGTTGCGTTTGATTTCATCGGTGATGTGAGGGATAATCTGCACCGTCTTGCCGAGATAGTCTCCGCGGCGTTCCTTGTCGATGACGCTTTGGTAGATACGCCCGGTGGTGATGTTGTTCGCGCGAGTAGTGTGGACGTTGGTGAAACGCTCATAGTGACCGAGGTCGAGGTCGGCTTCGTGGCCGTCGACAGTCACATAGCATTCGCCATGCTCGTAGGGGTTCAATGTGCCCGGATCGATGTTGATATACGGGTCAAACTTTTGGATAGTCACTCTAAAACCGCGCGAAAGCAGCAATCGCGCCAATGAGGAAGAAATGATTCCTTTTCCAAGCGAAGAAACCACGCCTCCCGTTACGAAGATATATTTCGTTTCCACTCTGATTATTAATTTTTTTGCAAAGATAGTGCAAGGCGAGAGAAAAACAAAATCAAGCTGCTTGAAATTTTGATTTTCCGAGCCGCAGCCTGCGTCGCGGGAGTGCCGTCGCTCTGCGACGATAGCCCGCCAACGTTGCCATTGTTTAATGTCGTAAAGTTCGACATATTCCGCTTCTTTAACAACGTCTTTTTTACATTGAGCCGAGAAACCGAGCGAAAAAAGGAGATTTCTTCACTATCTTATGGAATAGATACGAGCAATATTTTGGAATAACGTCGCAAATTATGCGACAAAAATGGGCAAATTTTGTCGCATAACCAAGGAAAGTCATCTAAAAAATGCACTGTTTTGCTTGAAATTTGATTTTCCGGCTTATGCCTTGTCCAAATCATCGTCGGCCACACGGATGCGGTTGTCGTATGTCAGCATGTCGGCGCGCTGGTAGCAATAGTCGGCTGACGCCAGCGACTGCGAAGGGTCGTAGTGGTTTGACCGGATGTCGAAGATGCCGCACATAAGGTCGTAGAGCAAGTCGTTGGTGAAATATCGGTCGCGGTTGTCGGCGAGAGCCTTCGCCACGGCGGGATGGCGGTCGATGTAACTGTCGGACAGGTAGGTCCATAGCGGGATGCGCACCATCTTGAATCCGAGGAAGCGCGGCGACCGTCGCATGTCGGGGATGCCTCCGTGGTCGGAGCAGTAGACCATCGCTTCGAGGTTGAGGCGTTGGCTCGCTTTTTCAAAGGCTTTTTGCAATACGCTGTCAGTGAAATGGATGGAGTTGCGGTAGCATTCCACATCGCCCAAGTCGGTGCGCAGTCCGTTGGCTTTGGCGTAAGATTCCGGATAGCGGTTCTCATAGTTGAAATGGCTGCCTATCAGGTGCAGCACAACGAAATTGTCGACCGTGGGGTCAATCGTGTCGAGAAAGTCGATGAGTGAAGAGTCATATTGCGCCTCGACCGAACTAAGAGTCCACTCGGCGCGGTCGGAGGTTGAAGCCACGAGAGTTGCCGACGTGTCGTTCTTTCCGATATGCCCCTGATTGCTGAACCAGCTTGTGCGGTAACCTGCCTTGCGCGCGATGTCGATAACCGACACAGAGTCGGAAAACTCACGGTTGTTGTATTGGCTGCGTTCGGTCAAAGCCCGTTCCAGCGCCGGGACGGTCTGCATGGCGCATGAGTATGCGTTGCGGAAAAACGAGAAATGACGCCTGTCGCGGCTCATAGCCGTTTCCCAGGGGGTTGTTTCCCACGGCTGGTCGGGCTCGAACGCGCTCATATAGTCGCGGCATGCCGACTCTCCGATCACCAGCAGCACGGTGTGTGGCTTTCCGCCTTCGGCATTGCGCGTCACCGAGAGGTCGCTCAGGCGTTGCTCCATGCTGGTGCGGTATCGGCGCGAGCCACGGAAGTAGTCGCGCACGTCGATATACAGATTGACCACACCGGTGCGCACAAACAGTCCGTGGCGCGGTTTCCAGATGTAGACGGTGAAATAGGCGAAGACCGCAGCGGTGATGGCATAGAGCCACCATGCGGTGTCGGCAGGCGATGCCGTCTGCCAGTTGGCTGCCACAAGAGCGGCAGTCAATCCAATAAATCCGGCTACTACAACCACTACTTTCACAATGCCGAGCGACCGCACATATTCGACCGTTTCCGATGCGTATGTGTCGAGCAAGGGAATCATTCCTGCATCGTCGATGCATGTGCGGTAAACGGAATAGTAGCCGATATGAGCCAGCGGAATTATCAGGATTGCCGCTTCGGCAAGTCCGGTGACGATGCCTGCCGCCGCCGGAGACAATGCTGCTGTGATGCCTTGCAGAGCCGACAGCCATCCGAAAATATAGATACCGAAAGCGATGTCCATGTGGTTGTCGTAGTCGGGCGACGTCTGCCGGTTGGTTTTGTCATACAAGACGTTGTAGGTGACAATCCACAGCGTGGCAGTCAGCAGTGCGCAGACAGCTGGCAGGGAGAATGAGCTTTGGCGCATGAGCAGCATCGGAATGACAACCTGTACGGCTGCGATGAGGTAGCGCCGCAGTTGCTGGCCTCGGGAGTTGCGTGCCAGTCCCATGTTGAAACGTCGGAAGATGCCGTATCCTACGGCGAAAAGATAGATGGCTATGATTGTTGGAATCATCTCTGCATTGGGGAAAACAAAAGGGTGTGGGAATGCTTAGTTCTCACACCCCTTGGATATCTGTAAAATGGTTTATGAATTGAGTTGGTCAATGATTGCTTGCTCGGCATCCTGCAGCTGTTTGAGCTGTTTTTTCATTCTTGACAGGTCGTTGCCGAGTTGTGCCTGATTCTTTTCTTTGAAAATTTTCACGGCCTTGTCGGCGTCGTCAGAATATACAGCCATATAGCAGTCGAGCGACTTCTCGATATAGTCGGAAAGGTAGGTCGCGTCGTTTCTGACCGACGACGACTCTTTCTGTGCAAGATAGTGGAATGCGATGGCGAGGTCTGACAGGTTGTCGATGCTGAGGTCATCTTTCTGCGAATATAGCTCGGCGGCAGTTTTTGCAACGGCATCGACTTTGCCGTCTTTCATGTTTTTTGCCATTTCGGCACATGCCTTGTCGGCATCGGTCTGGCAAGAAGCCATCAGCAGACACACGGCAAGCATTGAAAGAATTGAAAGGATTTTTTTCATTGTTATGTTTTAATTTAAAAGTTCATTGAGTCGGCTACCGCCTGCTGGAATTTCGACAGGTTGGCATTGTAGTTTTTTGCCACGGCATCCATGTCCACCTTTTTTTCTGTGAACCGTGCGCGTGCAGCGTTCGAGTCTTTGCCCACAGCGCTGTTGTAGCAGTCGATGGTTTTCAGCACATAGTCGTAGCGCGTCTGGTGGTAGATTATCGCCAGGTCGGCAAGGTTTGTAGCCGAGCACGCACTTTTCTGTGCGTATACTTTCGAAGCGGCATCCTCTGCCTTTGAGATATCGCCGGCAATGATGCTGTCGTAGATGGTTGAGCAATTGTCGTCGATCGGACCGGCGAATGCCGCCAAGTTGGCGAGCAGTATGCTGAAAACTAAAAATAATCGTTTCATAATATTCCTCCTTTTGATTTTGCAAAATTACATAAATTTATCTGTTTATGTGGTTTTGACTTGGAAAAACGTGAAAAGATTAATTCCAGTGATGATTTGTTCGCCGCATAGTGACAGCCTTGTTATGAAGAAATAATAACATTTTGGAAATAAAAAGATAAAACACTTGCATTCTTAATCGTTTTGACATACATTTGCAATGATGAAGAAACCACTTTAAAACAACACGCATAGAGCAGATAAAAATAGACTAAAACAACATAAACAAAACTTTTATGAAAAAACTGTATCTATTCATTATGTTCGCAGTGCTGGCGTCATTGGGATTTGCCAACGCCGCAACTGTGACGGATGTGCTTACCGCCAAATTGTTTACGGCGACAGGAAGCTCGTACACGGATTTCTCCAACGTGACAGTCACATCGTCGGCTGTGTATGCCGGCAATTCTGCCAAGTCTGATGCTGGCGCAATTCAGCTGCGCTCAAAGAAAAACAACAGCGGAATCGTTACGACGGCTTCTGCCGGAACTGTGAGAAAAATCACTGTGGTTTGGGACGACGCTACAGCCAGTGGGCGCACCATCGATGTGTATGGCAAATCGACAGCCTACTCTTCTGACACCGACCTTTTCGGTTCAGCTGACGTTCAGGGCGTGTTGATTGGCTCGATTGCCAAAGGACAGTCTGAACTGGTCGTTGAGGGCGATTATCAGTTTATCGGAATCCGTTCCAATTTCGGTGCTATCTATGTGACAAGCATCTCGGTGGAGTGGGAAGCAGGCAGCACTCCTGCGAAGCTCAAGGCTCCGATTATTTCCGGTGTGGAGAACGGCGTTGAGTATAAGTCGGCAAAAGTCGCAATCTCATATCCTGCAGGCGCCACTTCGATGACATGGGCAGTGACCAAGGACGGCGCTGCGTGGAAGGGCGGCGACGCAACGTCGGCAGTTTCGGTCGACGTGACCGAGGACGGCTCTTATGAGGTCAGCGCATCGGCAACCGACGGTGCAACAACCAAGACTGCTGAAAACGTTACGTTCACAATCAAGGCTCCTACAGCTCCGATAGTCGGCTACGAGGCAATGGATGTGGCAAACGTCAAGGAAGGCAACTACATCATTGTCGGCGAGAACGACGGCAAGTTCTACATGATGAAGAACGAAACCTATAGCGTCAACTATGTGGCTGCTACCGAGACCACACTCAACGGCACAGAAAGTTTCTCTTCAGCCAACTTGTTCACAATCAAGAAACAGGGCGAAGGCTACACCATCCAAAGTGCTGACGGCAAGTATGTGACAGTTGAAAAGTCGACCAACGGCACGAAGACATTCTACAACCTCCGTGTGGGCAAAGACGCGTCAGATGCGGTTTGGAAATTTGCCGACGCAACGGGTGGCAAGGTTCAGGCTACATATGGCGAGTTCACCAATTTCATGTCGTTTATATGGTATTCGAAGGTTGAACCGGGTGTTCCGGAATTCTCTACGGGCTATCAGGACAGCCATATCCGTCCGGCATTCTACTATGTGGGCGATGTGACACCGGTAGAACCGGAGGCTGTCAAGGTGGCGTCGATTGCTGAATTCTATACAAAAGGTCTGGCTGATGCCGGACCGGAATATGAGTTCACTTGCCCACTGACGGCTACATATCAGTCGGGAAAGAATCTTTATGTTACCGACGGCACCGACGGTATGCTTATCTACGGACAGCCAGACAAAGTCTGCGTGAACGGCTTTGTGCTTGCTCCGGGTGTCAAGGGTAAATTCAGCAATTTCAATGGCACTTATCAACTCACTAATGCCGTTCTCACTGAAATCACCGATAATGGTAAGGGTGTGGCTCCTGAGGAAATGACCATAGCTGGAATCACTGCCGAAAAGCAGAACCGCTATGTCGTGATCCGCAACGCGATGCTCGACACGGAAAATGGTGTCACTACGCTTTTTGACGACACGGGCACCATCGTTGCCTTTGACAAAGGATTTATCGTATTCCCTGCGGATGAAAGCAAAATCTATGACGTGACGGCCATGACGGCGTATTTCAAGGGTCAAGTTCAGGTTTATCCTGTCAACTTCACTGAAATTCCGAAAGATGTAGTTCAGGAGCCGGGCATCGGAATCTCTGGATATCCATTGAATCCGGACTCTGATGAACACATTTATTACGGCGAAGTCGAAGTCATTGTCATGAAGTCAGACGACGTGGCTTCAATTCATGCCGTAGTGACAAAAGACGGTGTTGAGGTAGACAACGTCACCGCAACAGAGGAGTGGAGGAAAACATATTCGGAAGTGGGCAAGTATCTTATATCTGCCACGGCGACAAACGGCTCTTTGATTTCTGCGCCTATTGAGGCGGAGTTTGAGATTGTGCCGGAACCGGTGATTACCGCTCCTACATTCTCATTGGCTGAGGGCACATACACAGGCACTCAGATCGTTACAATTGAGGGCTATCGCGGCTCGATGATTGTGGGAACTTGCAATGACGACGATGTCTACGACTATTCTCCATGTGACGTGACCCTTGCCGCTCCTGCGACAGGCGAGATTACATATGTGCTGACCGTGCATTCAGAACTCGGTGAGAAGCAGGGCGAGGAGTCGACAGCCACTTATGTAATCAAGGCTGGCGAGCCTGCTGCCGAAGGTGCGTTCCATCTCGTCACTTCCGCTGAAATGCTCAAGGAAGGCGCGAAGGTGATTTTGGTTAGCGAAACCAACGCAATGTCGACAGTGCAGAACGTGAAGAACGCTGCAAAACAGTACCGTCAGAGCACTACAGTCGTTGTCGACGGCAATGTGGTGCCGTCAGTCGGCACAGACGTGGCTGTGTTTACAGTGGGCAAGGACGGCGACAACTACACATTCTACAACGCAGCGACGAAAACAGAGACTGGTGCCGCTATGCCGGGCTACCTCTGCGCTGTAAGCAACGAGAAAAATGCTCTTGGCGTTGAGTCGACACTCAGCGACAACGGCAAGTGGAGTGTGGAATTTGCCGGCAGCACCGTTAAGATGCTTGCACAAGGAGGATTCACCCGCAATCTGCTCCAATTCAACTATAATGGTTTCCGTTGCTACAATCCGTCGACGACGACCATCGACACCAAATTGTCAATCTATTGCCAAGTGGAGTCGGGTGTGGACGATGCAACGGCCGATATGGTCAAGATTATAGGCGAAGAGGGCGCAATCCGTGTTGTCGCAGAGTCGGCCGATGTGGCTGTCTACACAATGACAGGTCAGACTGTGGCTGTGGCTGCGGTCGACGGCGAGGCTACAATCCGTCTTGCTGCTGGATTCTACATTGTGCGTGTAGGTGGCACAACAGTCAAAGTTGTGGTGAAATAATCAGCACACACATTGAAAATATTGAGCCGGGGCGACTTATTCATCGTCTCGGCTCTTTTTTCTCGTGTTTATTCATTAACTTTGCAAACTAATTTTTTAATCAGACAGAGATATAATGAGAAGATGGCGTATTGAGGACAGTGCCGAACTCTACAATATTACGGGCTGGGGACTGAAGTATTTCTCAATCAACGACAATGGTCACGTTCAGGTGACTCCGCGTGAAGGTTGTGCATCCGTCGATTTGAAAGAATTGATGGACGAGTTGCAGATTCGTGACATTACCGCTCCGGTGCTGTTGCGTTTTCCCGATATCCTCGACAATCGCATCGAGAAGATTTCGCGATGCTTCAAGCAAGCTGCCGAGGAATATAAATATGGCGCGCAAAACTTTATCATCTATCCGATAAAGGTGAACCAGATGCGTCAGGTGGTCGACGAAATCGTGAGCCACGGCAAGAAATTCAACATCGGGCTGGAGGCCGGCTCGAAGCCTGAGCTGCACGCTGTGCTCGCTACGAATATCGATGAGCACAATCTCATTATCTGCAATGGATACAAGGACGAGAACTATGTGGAGCTGGCTTTGTTGGCGCAGAAGATGGGACGCAGAATATTCCTCGTTGTGGAAAAGCTCAACGAGCTGCACTTGATTGCCCGCCTTGCAAAGCGGATCGGTGTGCGTCCGAACATCGGAATCCGCATCAAACTGTCGAGCTCGGGCAGCGGAAAATGGGAAGAGTCGGGCGGCGACCACAGCAAATTTGGCTTGAACTCGAGCGAACTGCTGGAAGCTGTCGACGCTTTGGCTAAATACAAGATGGAGGACTGCCTGAAACTCATACATTTCCATATAGGCAGTCAAATCACCAAAATACGCCGCATCAAGAATGCCCTGCGCGAGGCTACTCAGTTCTATGTGCAGCTCACGAAGATGGGCTTCTCAATCGACTTTATCGACATCGGCGGCGGACTTGGTGTGGACTACGACGGCACGCGTTCAAGCGCAAGCGAGAACAGCATGAACTATTCAATTCAGGAGTATGCCAACGATGCCATCTCTGCCATCGTCGACGCATGCGAGAAAAACGGGCTCAAGCAGCCTAACGTCATAACCGAGTCGGGACGCTCGCTCTCCGCCCACCATTCAATATTGATAATAGAAACGCTCGAAACCACCCAGTTGCCCGTGTGGAACGACAATGAGGAGGTGAGCGACTCAGACCATGAGCTGGCGCGCGAGCTGTATCAGATATGGGACCGCCTCGGACAGCAGTCGCTGCTCGAAAGCTGGCACGACGCCTTGCAGATACGCGAGGAGGCGCTCGACCGCTTCAGCCTCGGCATGCTCGATCTGCACACTCGTGCGCAGATTGAAAAACTGTTCTGGTCGGTGGCGCGCGAGGTCAACGACATTGCCAAGACAATGAAACATGTGCCTGAGGAGCTGCGCATCTCAAAAATGTTGCCCGACAAGTATTTCTGCAACTTCTCGTTGTTCCAGTCGCTTCCCGACTCATGGGCAATCGACCAGATGTTCCCGATAATGCCGATTTCACGTCTTGACGAGAAGCCTACCCGCACGGCTACGATTCAGGACGTCACCTGCGACTCCGACGGCAAAATCAACTGTTTCATATCGAGCCACGGCTTCTCCAACGCCTTGCCTATCCATCCGATAAAAAATGGCGAGTCGTATTATCTTGGTGTGTTCCTTGTGGGTGCATATCAGGAAATCCTCGGCGATATGCACAATCTGTTTGGCGACACCAATACGGTGCATGTCAGCGTGCATAAGGACGGCTACGAGATTGAGCAGATAATCGACGGCGAAACGGTGGCTGAGGTGCTCGACTATGTGCAGTACAACCCGAAAAAACTGGTGCGCAACGTCGAGACATGGGTTACACGCTCAATGAAGAGCGGAAAGATTACGCCGGAGGAGGGACGCGAGTTCCTTAGCAACTATCGTTCGGGTCTCTACGGATACACTTATTTGGAGAAAGACTGATGGCTTGCCGCTACTTCATGCGATTGGCTTATAACGGCACTCCGTTTCATGGATGGCAGCGCCAGCCGAATGCCGTAAGCGTGCAGGAGGAGCTGGAACGCGCGCTGTCGATGGTGTTGCGCCAGCCAGTGGCGGTTACTGGTGCCGGACGCACCGACACGGGCGTGAACGCTCGATGCATGTGGGCACACTTCGACACTGCGGAGGAAATCGCCGACGTGAAGCGCTTGGTGTGCTCGCTCAACAGCATCGTGGGCCGCGACATTGCCGTCTATTCGGTTGTGCGTGTGGCTGACGACGCCCATGCGCGTTTCGACGCAACAAGCCGCACGTATAAGTATTTCATTGGCAAACGCAAGTCGCCGTTTGACTACCATTTTTCGTGGACTCCTCCGTATGCGCTCGACGTGGAGGCGATGAACGAGGCGGCTTCCAAGCTGTTTGACTATAGCGATTTCACAAGCTTCAGCAAGCTGCACACCGATGCTAAGACCAACATCTGCCGCATCGACCATGCCCGTTGGGAGGATGAGGGCGAGAGGCTGGTGTTTACAATCACCGCCGACCGCTTTTTGCGCAACATGGTGCGCGCCATCGTCGGGACTCTTGTCGATGTGGGACGCGGAAAGATTACCGTAGGGCAGTTTTGCGAAATCATCGAAAAGAAAGACCGTTGCGAGGCGGGCACATCGGTGCCTGGCAACGCATTGTTTCTGTGGGACATAACTTATCCTTATATTTCATGACGGGGCATCGCGCATTGGATAGGCTTATGCGCTGCACGATGCTGCTGTCGATTGTGGTGCTTGGCGCGTGCTCGTGGATGCCGCGGCAGGGCGATTTGGTGTTTCAGGTGGCTGGCGGCGGCGATATGTCGCAGGCTATTGTCGATGCCACAACAAATGTCGACTCCTTGCAGTTCGACCATGTGGCGGTGTTTGCCGGCTCGCGCCGCAACCCTTTTGTCGTGGAGGCTTCGCCTGAAAAGGGCGTGGTGAAGACGCCTTGGCGCGAATTTCTGAATAGGTCGGGCGGCGGTGTGGTCGTGAAGCGTCTTGATGCCGACTATCCAAAGCAGGAGGCGGTAGAGCGGGTGTTGGCGCATCTTGGACAGCCCTACGACTGGTATTATCTACCTGGCAACGGCAGGACATATTGCTCTGAATTGGTCGAGGAGTCTTATCTCTATGCCGACAGCACGCGCATCTTTCCCGCAAAGCCTATGCGCTTCCGTGCCGCCGACGGCACAATGCCGCAGTTTTGGGCCGACTTGTTTCATCGGCTTGGGGCAAGTGTGCCTGAAGGAGAGCCCGGAACAAATCCAAACGACATGTCGAGGTTTCGTTTGCTCCACACTGTCAGAGTGTTCCGTTGAACGGCGAAAAAATATTTTCTAAAATAGTTGGCGGTTCAGAAAAAGTTTGTACCTTTGCAGCCGGGTAAGTCCTATACGGCCAGCTCCTTGTCAACTCCCCCAGGTCTTGACCGAAGCAAGGGTAGCAGGTTGTAGCGGCGCGATATAGATCGCTTGCCCACCTGCCTCTTTAGCTCAGTTGGCCAGAGCACGTGATTTGTAATCTCGGGGTCGTTG
>OODQ01000637.1_pt1 | contig 23100 bp, 25 predicted proteins | sample 1671321 | NCBI WGS metagenome assembly OODQ01 (sample SAMN06348144, study PRJEB24527) | human gut metagenome | biome: human gut; feature: ankylosing spondylitis patient; material: feces | host: Homo sapiens | place: China | collected 2015-10
ACACTGTTATCCCCCAGGGGACCTTCTCTTGCCCTTCGGGCAATTCACCTTGTGCTGCGCCTGCGCAGAGCAGCCGGTATGTGTAGCAGTAAGGAATCTGACACTGCGAACAGGTTGAGAAAGATACGGAAGTAAAAATCCTCTGCCGTTCCCCTATTTCGAAGCGGTCGCCGCTCTCTGATCTGCGCCAGACTAAGAAATAAAGGAAACGGGATTCACAAGGGCGGAAACCTTAGTTGCCACCCTTGTGCCCGCCGCCGCAGGTGCGGCGGACCTCCCAGCCGTCCGGACTGCACCCATTCCGAAATCTTCAGCGAATAGATAAAAATAAGTAAAGCCGACAGGCACACCCATCGGCTCAGGAAAAATATCAGCCGTTCTGCTGATCGTTTTTCTGATTCTGCTGGCTCTGATTCTGCTGCTGATTCTGCTGACCCTGCTGGTTCCGGTTCTTGTTCTGCTTGCTCATTTGGCTCACCTCGTTTCGTTTGCAATGCTATTCTGCACCACAAACGCGAAAAATATACTCGCAGGACTTGCAGAATAGCGAAAAACCTGTTAAAATTGTTCTGCGTGTTATACAGTTAATATTTTAGATGATATAAAAGAAAGAAGGACACTCACCATGTCGGGACATTCCAAATGGAATAACATCGCAAAGCGCAAGGGCGCAAACGATGCAAAAAAAGCAAAGATTTTCACCAAAATCGGCCGTGAAATGGCAATCGCAATCAAGGAAGGCGGCTCCGCTAATCCGGACTTCAATGCTCGCCTGCGCGACTGCATTGCAAAGGCAAAGGCCAACAACATGCCGAACGACAACATCAAGCGCACGCTCGATAAGTACTCCGGCGCAAACGGTCAGGTCGATTACGAGGCAAACAACTATGAAGGCTACGGCGTAGGCGGCGTTGCAGTCGTTGTTGAGACCCTGACGGACAACAAGAACCGCACCGTTGCGGACGTTCGTCACCTGTTCGACAAGTACGGCGCAGGTCTGGGCGCTTCCGGCTGCGTATCCTGGCAGTTCGATAAGAAGGGCGTTATCATTATGGAGAGCGAAGGTCTGGACGAGGACGCTGTTATGATGCAGGCGCTCGACGCAGGCGCTGAGGATTTCCTCGTTGAGGAAGGCGTTTTCGAAATCTACACCGCTCCGGATGATTTTTCTACCGTTCGTGAGGCACTCGAGAAGGAAGGCTACACCTTCGCACAGGCTGAGCTGCAGATGGTTCCGCAGAACTACATCACCCTTGAGAAGGAAGAGGATATGGCGCAGATGCGCAAGCTGCTCGACAACCTCGAGGATAACGACGACGTGCAGGCAGTTTGGCACAACTGGGAGAATGAGGATGATTACGAGGGCTAATGCCCCGGTCAAAACCGCATAAAAAAGCACCGCATACCGAGGTATGCGGTGCTTTCTTCACTTTCTCACGAACTTCACCGCGCTCATTGCAGCCTCGGCGCCGTCTGCGACGGCCTTTGCCACCTGCAGCAGACCTCCGGTGCAGTCACCGGCCGCAAACAGGCCGGGTACAGCCGTCGAGCCGTCGGCGTTCGCCTTGATGCGCGTGCCGTCCAGCTGCGCGCCCAGCTTGCGGGCAAAATCGCCGCTGCCTGCGGTACCGTAGGCGATGAACACACCGGAAACGTGCAGCGGTTCTCCCTCGGCAAACGCCACGCGCGACACCAGTTCATCGCCCTCGATCGCGCTTACCTTGCGCGTTTCCACGCGCAGACCGTCCGGCAAATCCGCCGGAGCTTCGCTGCCATCGGTCAGCAGCGTAACGGACTGCGCCACCGGCAGCAGCACCCGCGCTTCCTCGAGCGCATACTCACCCTGACCGAGCACGGCAACGTCCTTGCCGCGATAGAAAAACGCATCGCAGATGGCGCAGTAGCTGACGCCGTGGCCCTCAAATGCAGCTACGCCCTCGATTTTCGGCACCGCACGCGGCGAACCGGTTGCCAGAATGACCGCATCCGCGTCAAACACGCCGTCCGCAGTCTTAACCGTAAAGCCTTGCGCCGCATACTCAATACCGGTCACCTCGGTCTGCCGCAAAACTGCGCCCAGACGTTCGGCCTGCTTCTGTCCGCGCTCGAGCAGCTCTGCACCGGAAACCAGCTCAATAAAGCCGAAATAATTCTCGATCTTGTCCGTTTTGGCCAGCGCACCGCCGTCCTTATACAGAACGGTTGCCTGCATGCCGGCGCGTACCGCGTAAATCGCAGCACTCAGTCCCGCCGGTCCACCGCCAATGATAACAATGTTGGGCATTCTTTTGTCCTTTCCAAATTGAAAATTGAGAATGGAAAATGACGGATACACGCAATGCGCGATAACTTAATTCTCAATTATTCATTTTCAATTCTCCATTATTTTGCGGTTTCCTCGTCAAACCACTGCTGATACGCCTTCTGCAGCTTATCGAGCAGTGCAGGATCCTTGCCGCCGAGCGGCTTGCCGTCCAGCTCGCATGCGCTGACGCAGTGCGTGCCGGTGGACAGGATCATCACCTCATCCGCGTTTTTCAGCTCATCCACAGTGAACGGCGCGATGCGGGTCGGCACACCGAGCTTGTCGCACAGCGTAAGAAAATGCTTGCGCGTAATACTCGGCAGAATAAGATTATCCGCCGGAGGCGTACAGAACACGCCATCCTTGAGAATCGCCAGACCGGAATGTGCGCCCTCAGTCACGCGGTCGCCGCGGTGGAAAACGACCTCGTCACAGCCCGCCTCAACAGCCTGCTGCATTGCCATGCAGTTCGGAATAAGGTTGAGCGTTTTGATGTTGCAATGCAGAAAACGTGTGTCCTCGACCGAAATCAGCTTGTACGGATGATCCTGGCGGTCCAGTCCGCACGGCTCGGAAAATGCCATCAGGCTGGCCTTGCCGCCCTTGGGGAACGCGTGCATGCGGTGTGCCACTGCACGCGTGGACTGCCAGTACAGCATATGCGGCGCATCCGAATCCAACTGAGACACCAGCTCGTTCAGCGTTTTTGTCAGCTCGTCACGCTGCATCGGCGGCTCAATGCGGAGCAGCTTCAGACTGTTGTAAAAGCGGTCCAGATGATCCTCAAGCTCGAAGATTTTCTTGTTGTTGACCATCGCCGCATCGTAAACGCCGTCGCCGAAGTAAAAACCGCGATCGGTGATAGGCGCCTGCACCTCGTCAATGCGGCCGATTTTTCCGTTATAGTATGCAATATCCTTCATGGGAATATGCCTCCTTTGATCAAAATTCCGGGTTAATCTAATCTCAGTATAACGGTTTTCGACAGGGTTTGCAAGTAGGCCGGAAACGCGGTATAATAATTAAGCCGGCAGGTTGCTGACAGGCGCTATCCGATACCGCAACCGCATGTTGCTTGTCCGTAAAAAGATCCTATGATACACTTACCTCACGGAGGTGTTCGATTATGAATACAAAGGATATTTTATATCATCTCAGAACCGAAAAAGGTCTCTCACAGGACGAACTGGCTGCAAAAATTTTTGTCACCCGACAGGCGGTATCCCGCTGGGAAACGGGCGAAACCACGCCGAATGTCGAAACGCTCAAGCTGCTTTCCGCGTTCTTTAACGTGTCGATCAATACGCTTCTCGGCTCTCCGCGGCAGCTGATCTGCCAATGCTGCGGCATGCCGCTTGAAGATTCCATCACCAGTAAAGAGCCGGACGGCTCCTTTAACGAGGACTACTGCATGTGGTGCTATGCCGACGGAACCTTCAAATACACCACGAAAGAGCAGCTGATTGACGTTTGCGTAACGCATATGGCAACCGAAAGCTGGCCTGCAGAGCAGGTTCGCGCCCATATGGAAGCCATTGTGCCGACCCTCAAGCACTGGAAGAAATAAAGGAGAACGCTATGCCGTTTGACTTCAAAAAAGGGAATGATTCACTTTGACGACTCTGCCGATTTATACAGGAGCAAGAAAATGAAACAGTTATTTCTGGATGTGACAAGCTCGAATTATGATGGTGCAAACGGTGCAATCTGCGTTATCCGAAAAGATGCAGAAATTATCCAAGCAGGAACAACGATTTCTTCCATGCCGACAGAACTCAAGGACGAAGAATATCAAAAGTTTATAGATTGCTATGATATTCATTTCATATTTGATAATATGGCTCTGAATGTTGATTTTTACGCTGTACCTCGTGTCGATATTACGGCGATAGACAGTCGGGGTGGTTATATAGGCACCGTGGGCGGTCTGACAGACATAGAGAGTGAATTTCCTATCTGCTATATCGATAAAAGCAGAAAAATATTTCGGATTGCCGATAACTTCAAAAATTTTGTAAACGATTGCGTAAATTGGCAAAAACAACTGCAGCCATGTGACGATGTGAAATTGTTTTCTTCTAAGAGCGAAGCCGCAAAAGAATATGAATTCATAGATATTGATCCATTACTACGCAAATAAGTTTCCGCTTATCCTCACCGTTAATCCAACTATCATTTCAGAAAGGTTTGATTTTTTGTCCGGAACACTTCTTCATATCTGCTGTGCGCCCTGCTCCATTGCATGCATCGACACGCTGCGGCAGGAGGGCATCGAGCCGGTAGGTTTTTGGTACAATCCCAACATTCACCCGATGAAAGAGTACAAAATGCGCAAGAATACGCTCGTTGAGTATGCAAAAAGTATTGATCTCAAGCTGGAGATTGAGAACGAGTACGGCCTGCGCAAGTTCATCGAAGCTGTTTATCCCCACTGGGACAACCGCTGTGCGACCTGCTATGCGCTCCGCTTTGAGGAAACCGCGCGCTACGCCGCCGAGCATGGCTACGACCGGTTTACCTCTACCCTGTTTGTCAGCCCGTACCAGAATCACGAGCTGATGCGTCAGATCTGCGAACAAATGGCCGAAAAATACGGTGTCGAGTATCTGCACCGCGACTTTTCGCCGCGCTTCCGCGAGGGACAGGATAAGGCGCGTGAGCTTGGCCTGTACATGCAGAATTACTGCGGCTGTGTTTTCTCCGAGGAGGACCGCTACCGCAAGCGCAAAAAGAAGAAAAAGCCGGACGCCGCGCAGGCGTAAGGCGGAAATCGGGGTGTTTCGGCACAATTCGACCGAAATACCCCGCAATAACCGCTTTACAAACGCACGAAAGACTGGTATACTATATCATGTACTCGCGCCCGTAGCTCAGCTGGATAGAGCGTTGGACTCCGACTCCAAAGGCCATGCGTTCGAATCGCACCGGGCGTACCATCGATAACCGTCTGTTCCGCTGGAACGGGCGGTTTTTCTTTACTTTTTCAAGGATTGCTTTAACAGAGTAAAATCGAGGCTACTGCGCAGGCTACTACGTGGTAGCCTGAACAGTAAAAAAAGAGCGGCAATGCCTCGACTCTTGTCATGGGGTTCGCCTCCTTCAAAATCGTTTATATCTTCATTATATCTGACGTTTCGGCAAAAGCTCAGGGGAAAACGCAGATCGCGGCAAAAGGTTTGTCCCAGGGGTCATTCCAGCTCCATATCCTTCTGCCGTGCCGGCGCCTGCCGGGGCGGGGACAGGAACTCCTCCACGTTCCGGCGCACGGCGGCGTAGTCCTGCTCCTCCCGCCGCGCCTTCTGACGCTCGGCGGTCAGCGCCGCCCTCCGTTATTCATAAGGGTTTGGGATGGTCTCGCCTGTCGGCTCGGTCAGCGCTTCAAAGCGTTTCACACTTTGAGGTCTCCACCGGAGACCCGCGCCCCAGCAAGCAATTTTGACTGTTCGGGCAAGGGACCTGAAAATCTCAAAATCCGCAAGCGGGCACTCGCTTGCTGTGCTTGCTGACTACTTCGTACCCCCGTATTTCTCCTTCTCCCCATACTACAATCTGAACAGGGCGTTTTGGCCAGATTTCGGAGGACTTTTTCAAAAAATGTCGCTCCTATCCGTAACCTTTCGCTGCCCACTTCGCCGGACGCCTTGTGTTTCTTCGGATATTCGTATACAATGTATCATGTTAAGTATTATCCATGCGGAGGTGCGATATGAACGGAATCAAGGGCTATATCTCCATTCGGGAGGCGTCTTACCGTTGGGGCGTGTCGGAGCGGCGGGTCAACCAGTATTGCGCCGAAGGGCGGATCCCTGGCGCGTCCCGGTTCGGGCGTTCATGGGCGATCCCGGAAAACGCGGAAAAGCCGTCCGACCCGCGCTTTCAGAAGCAGCGCCGCGATTCCGGCAGGACAAGCACCTGACGGATCCATCTCTACATTGGAAGCATCCGCAAAAAGGAAGTGAACGCTATGACCTGCGACGAGGCTTTGTACCGCCAATATCTGAACGGCGACGACGAAGGGCTTAATGCCCTGATGAAAAAATACGGCGACCCGCTGACCCTGTATATCGACGGCTATCTGCACGACGTTCACGAGGCGGAGGAGCTGATGCTAGATGTTTTCGCCTATCTGTTCACCAAAAAGCCCCGCATCCGGGACGGCGGCTTCAAGGCGTATCTCTATAAGGCGGCGCGGCACATGGCGCTGCGCCACAAGAGCAAACGAAAGCCGCTGTTCAGCCTCGATGCGCTGACCGGCGAGCCGGAGGGGCGGCTGCTGGCAGAGGAGGTCATACGGACGGAGGAGCGAAACCGCATCCTGCACTTCTGCATGGATGAAATGAACCCGGACTACCGGGAGGTTTTGTACCTCACCTATTTTGAAGGCATGAGCTACGCGCAGGCGGCGGAGGTCACGGGGAAAACGGTAAAGCAGATCACCAACATGGTGTATCGCGGAAAAGAAAGCCTGCGAAGGCTGCTGGAACGGGAGGGAATCACAAATGCGGAGTCATGAGGAGCGCGTCGTGGAGGCAAAGCGGCGCATCGCCAAAATGGAACGGGAGAAGCGGCTGCGGCGCAATACGATTACCATGGCTTCCGCGGTGGCGGCGTGCCTTGCACTGCTCATCGGCGCGTCTTTCGCCATGCCCGGCATTGCCGCGAAAATCCAGACAGGCGATTATGTGGGCTTTGAAACGGCGGCAAGTATGTACGGCGGCAGCGCGGCCTTGGGATACATTATCATCGGACTTTTGGCGTTTTTACTCGGCGTGTGCGTAACCGTTTTGTGCTTCCGGCTGCGGCAGATGAGCCGTGAGGACGATCAGAACAAAGAAAGCGATGAGATTCATGGAGCTGATTGAGAACCTGCTGCAACTGCTGGTCACGTTCGTCGGCGCGCTGCTTTCGGGTATCTCCTACCGAAAAAGTGGGCGACAGGTGTATTTTCTGCTGCTGTGCTTCTATGGCTGCTTTGCCCTCGGCGCGCTCTACTGGACGCTGTATCTGCTGCTGTTCGATACCACACCGCGCGTTTTCTATGTGTCGGAGTTCGGCTGGGTGGCCAGCGTAATTTTCCTGCGGATATTACAGGCCACGCTGACCGGAACAAATGAGCGCAGCTTCCGCTGCCGCAGGGCGTGGCTTGCGCCTGCGTTCGGCGTGCCGCTGCTGGCGTTCTACTGCACTTTCGGGGATATTCTCTCCAACCTGATCTGGTGCGGCATGATGATATGGCTCTCTTACTGCGCCATCCGGGGGCTGGTATACGCCAATGGGCAGACGGGTGCGGCGCGGAATATGCGGTACTTCCACATCGGCGTGCTGTGCTTTGCCGGTTCGGAATATCTGCTCTGGACGGCGGGCTGCTTCTGGCCGGATACCTCACCGGCAAGCCCCACCTTCTGGTGCGATATGCTGCTGACGCTTGCGATTCTGGGGCTGCTGCCCGCCACGAGAAAGGCGGTGGAAGCGTGACCTACATCGAAAACATCTTCCTCTGCATGGTATCTCCCCTGCTGGTGGCTGCCCTGTGCATGGGCAGGCGGCAGCTCCGCTTTTTCCTGTTTTGCATTGCCGGGATGGGGGTGTGTCTGCTCTCGGCTTACATCAACACCTTCCTCGCGGCGGTGTGTCAGGCGGATGCCCTTGCCGCCACGGCGGAGATCGCGCCGGTGGTGGAGGAAATCATGAAGCTGCTGCCGCTGGTGTTTTATCTTCTGGTGTTTGAGCCGGAGGGAGATAAAATCAAGGCTGCCGCAATAACAGTCACTCTCGCCTTTGCCACCTTTGAAAACGTCTGCTATCTCATCCAAAACGGCGCCGACCGCTTTTCCTTTATCTTCTTCCGTGGCTTCGGCACGGGAGCCATGCACGTCCTCTGCGGTTTGATCGTAGGCGGCGGACTTGCGTATGCGTGGCGGCGGACGTGGCTGAAGATCGCAGGCACGTGCGGGCTGCTGGGCGCGGCCATTACCCTCCACGCCATATACAATCTGCTCATCGCCTACGGCGGTGCGGCGCAGTACATCGCCTACGCCCTGCCGGTGCTGCTGGTGGCGGCGGGAAGATGGTCTGCATTCCGCTTATCGCGGAGGAAATAACCGAATATTTACTCCCTGAGAGCTGCCTTTTGGCGGCTCTCAAATTTTTTTGAAAAATTTTGCGTTTTGGGTGAGAGTTTTTTCGATTTTTTGTACCTATATAAGTGAAGGGGTTTTTAAGCCGCATTTCAAAAAATCCAGAGAGGAGGTTCAAGCGGAATGTACGATACCGTAAGGCGGGTCGCACTCGTCAAGCAGCGGGTGCGGGAAAACACCCGCCGAAGGCAGCGGCGCGAGGCAATAAGCCTCTCCGCAGTGTGTATGCTGCTGTGCGCGGCGCTGATGCAGACAGCGGGCGCGGTCGTCGGGCCGGGACAGACCGCCGCATGGGGCGCGTTCGGCGCGATGCTGCTGCGGGAGGACGCGGGCGGCTATGTGCTGGTGGCCGTCGTCTCCTTTGCCGCGGCGGCGGTCATCACCGCGCTGTGTATCCGGCTCAGAATCAGAGAAAATCAGAAAAAAGACGGGGCGGATAAGCCGAACCGACACGAACAGGAGGAAAGCCAATGAAGAAACGAATACTCAGTATCTTGCTCTGCCTTTGCATTGCGGCGTGTATGCTCCCCACCGTGGCGTTTGCGGCGGATACAGGAAAGGCGATACAGCTTGGCACAGACGCACTAAGTAAAAAGGTAAACACAGCGACCGCACCGACCGTATATTTCGGGCAAGACCATGGAAACAATCCCGCTGCATGGCGTGTAATCGGCTATGACGGAAGCGGTGTTACCAGCGCACAGGGGGATATGACCCTGCTTGCGGCAAATAACATGGATTTGTCAAAGTTCGGCGCGAGTAACGCTTATGCAGACAGCGATTTGAAAGAGGCAATAGACACGCTTGCGGGTAAGCTGACGACAGAAGAAAATGCTGCCGTAAAGAAACGGACGCTAACAAGCGGAAACTATGATGAGGCAAATACCGATTGTGTGGCGGGTTCTGCGGTAAGCAATGCTGTTTTTTGGCCGCTTTCCTCAAAAGAGGCTATTGCGGTAAATAATGATCTGCGAATTTTGAATAAAGAATATCCGAATTGGGCGATGTACTATTGGTGGCTGCGCTCCCCAGGCGAAACACCTTTCAGTGCTGCCTTTGTGCATGGTAGCGGTAAAGTCTGCTACTATGGTGAACACTATGCTCTCGTGGAGTATGGTGTTCGTCCCGCTTTTAACTTAAATCTAAATTCTGTTCTCTTTATATCTGCTGCCGAGCACGGAAAAGTTGCAGATTTAACGACCCCGATCGCCGAATACGCCGGAGATGAATGGAAGCTGACCTTGCATGACAGCGACCGCGACGATTTTACGGCAAAGACGGTGCTGGTCAACGGTAGTGTGCTGGAGGTCGAATACAAGAACGCAAAAGTGGGCGATAATGAATATATATCTGCCGTTATTAAGGATGCGGACGGGAGCATTTCCCGCTATACACGCGTTGTGCAGCTGGACGGCACGACAAACGGTACACGCGGCAGGGCAGCGATTGACCTGACCGGCATAGACATGACCGGCAAGACGCTCTGCGTGTTCAACGAGCAGTTTAACGGCAATCATAAGACCGACTATGCCGGCGCCCTTCGGGAAGTGAAGCTGACGGACGAGATCGACGAGCAGTTTACCCTTGCTCCCGGCGGCAGATATTATTTTGACCTTTCGGCGATGGGTATTCCCGGCATGGTGAACGATGCTCTGCCGGATAATACCCTGCACTATGTTCCCTTTACCTACGCAGGGACGGTGGACGCCTACAAGCTCACGTCTGCGATGGCGACCACCGAGGAATATGCACAGCAGAACAAATACTCTCACAGCCTGTTTGTGGCGGACTATGCCGTAACGCATAAGGTAAACTGGAATAACTTAGATACTGCGAGTCTGATTTTCGGCAAAGATTATGCCAGCGGCGGCGTGGACTATACCCTGCGCGCACCGTCTGTGGGAAGTAACTTTACAGGTTCGGGCAATTCCCAACGCGGCGTGCCCCAAAGCAACGAATGGGATAAGATACTGGACAAGGACAGCGGATATATCAAAAACTGGAGCGAGATATCTTCGTGGGGGCAAGACACCAAACCCGATAATTCGTTCCCAATCCGCGCGAACCGTGGGGACCATACGGCCCGCGACTGGGGCAGCCTCGATGCTACGTACTCCTATCCGAGCTCCGGCTTCCGCCCCGTCCTTGAAGTCCTGAACTCTGACACACTGGGTTCTGACGGACTGAAGGTCGTTACCCTTGACCTTGGCGGCGGCACGCTGGGTAATAGCTCCGAGGCTATTCAAATCATCGTGAAAAACGGCAGCAAGTTTACCGCGCCTGCGTCCGACGGCCTGAACCGCCCGGACGGAAATAACGGCAGCTACTTTAAGTGGCTTGGCAGCGACGGAAACCTGTACGCCCCCGGTGAAAGCGTTCCGGAGGTCGTAACCACGCTGACGGCGCAGTGGACAGTCAACCAGTACACGATTACCTATAATCTGGTCGGCGGCACTGTGGAGGGCAATCCCAACACCTACACCATCGGAACGGTGGCTTTCACCCTCAAGAATCCTATCAAATCCGGCTATACCTTCACCGGCTGGAGCGGCACGGGGCTTGACGGCGAGAACAACATGACCGTCACCATCCCAACGGGCAGCACTGGCAACCGAATCTATACGGCACACTGGCGTTATAATGGCAGCGGCCATTCTTACAGCTACTACACCATCAAGGCAACTGCCGGGGCTGGCGGCTCCATTTCTCCCTCCGGCAATGTCAGCGTCCGTGAGGGCAGAGATCAGACCTTCACCATCACCCCAGACAAGGGCTATGCTGTCGCCAACGTCAAGATCGACGGCAAGAGCATTGGTGCGGTGAAGTCCTACACCTTTGAGAATGTCCGTAGAACCCATACCATCGAGGTCATCTTTATGAAAGCCAACGGCAACCCCCAGACCGGCGTGTTTGTGGATGTAGCCACCGGCAGCTATTATGAGGATGCTGTGGATTGGGCAGTGGAGAACGGCATTACCAAGGGAACCGATGATACCCATTTCTCCCCGGACGGCATCTGCACCCGTGCGCAGGCTGTGACCTTCCTGTGGCGTGCCGCTGGCAGTCCCAAACCCGAAACCCGCACCATGCCCTTCACCGACGTTCCTGTGGGCAGTTACTACTACGATGCTGTGCTGTGGGCGGTAGAAAACGGCATCACCAAGGGCACCAGCGACACCACATTCAGCCCCAACATAACCTGCACCCGCGCCCAGATCGTCGCGTTCCTGTGGCGTTCCGAGAAGTCCCCGGCAGCGGGTACAGCCAATCCCTTTGCCGATGTGAAGTCCACCGCCTACTATGCTGATGCGGTACTGTGGGCGGTCAAGGAGAACATCACCAAGGGAACCACCAGCACGACATTCGGCCCCAATGCGGATTGCACCAGAGCGCAGATCGTGACCTTCCTCTGGCGCTGCAAGAAGTGACCGGCTGACATACGGCTAAACATGGCATGACCCCATAAGCGAACATCGGACAGCGCAGCGGACGGGCATCTCGCCCCGAAGCTGCGCTGTTCTCTTTTCGCTATTCCCGGCAGAACGCCTTCCGGGACATCTGCGCCTCAGCCATCAGCGACTCCCGCGGGAGATCGTTTCCTTCGCCTCCCGCAGTAAGGACGAGTTTGTGAGGCTGGTCATGGCCAGTGACCTACGGCAGCGCGACCGGGATCTTGCAAAGCGGATCACAGGGTTGGATGCTATCTTCAAGCGGCTCTATGAGGACAACATTTCGGGCAAGCTCTCCGATGAACGCTTTCAGAAGCTCTCTGTGGACTATGAGAAGGAAGAACAGGAGCTCAAGGTGCTGGCGAGTTCCCTTCGGAAAGAAGTGGAACTGGAGGAAAGCAAATCGGCGGATGTTGATCGTTTTCTCTCCGTTGTGGAGAGGTACACGGATATCCCGGAGCTCACGCCCTGCATCCTCCATGAGTTCGTGGAGAAAATCATCGTCCATGCGGCCAGCGACCCGAAGGGCAAGAACCGGACGCAGGAGATCGACATTTACTACAAGGGTATCGGGGTCTTGGAAATGTCAAAAGTCACGGCATCAATGGAAAAAAGAGAAAACGGTACAGCCGAAGCTATACCGTTCTCTCTTTCCTCACGATGTTTTCTTATCGGGAGCTGCCTTGCCGCTCTTTTCGTTTTACTCTATACTTTCGCTCTGCTCCGACAGATGCAAATCCAAATCTTGACCGCGTGTGCAAACACTGCGAATGTACACATAGCTGTGGATTTCATCAACCGAATATAAAATCACGTCATTTCGCGTAACATACTACGGTATCCCGATACTGCTGCATAATATACATCAGCTTTTCCGTAATATCTCGCTCGGCTGTTGAGGTGTAAAATATCTTATATCCTTGCGGCACGACTCTGAAGCAGCTCCCTTACTTTAGCGTCCATATCACACTGCGTAGAGATGCGTCCGGCAGCAATATCCTCACTGCTGCGCGACAGCTTTTCACTGATTTCCGTTTCGCTCATATCATCCCATGCACGAAGCGACGGCCGAAACGGCATGCCGCCTTCCTGCAGGCTCTGCTGTGCAAATATCCGTACAGCCTCAGCGAACGAGGTGCCCAGACTGCGGTAAAGCGCTTCTACATGCTCCTTCACTGCACTGTCAATGCGGATTTGAAGTGTTGCGTCCATAGCCATAAAATCATCTCCTTGTAGTACGATTGTATTACAGTTTTCTTTGTGTGTCAAACGGTGGTGGTCAAAAGATTGACCTTGCAAAGTTCCGGATCTCGTCCTATTCTATCAATCACCAGAATAGAAGGGACTTGAACGGAGGACTTCATGCAGGCAATTAAAACAGTCGCGTTTCGGAAAGCAGAGAGCACCAGCAGACGAATTCGGGAACAGACAGCGTGGTTTTTTCTCCGACATATGCACATCGACGAGGACACTTCCCCCTCTACAGCATTTCATGCGCTCCTGACACGGAAAGAACGTGAATCTCTGCCCGCACCGCAAGGCGAAAAGGAAAAACGGTACGGCAGAAGCTTTGTACTCGTTCAGCCTTGTTCGAAGCACAGCTTTATGATACGATAAATGCATACACAAAGCTGTTCATCATGAGCACAGAAGATATTCCCACCGGTCTGCGGTACAAGCTAAATTCTGATCTGACTTCATTCAATGAGCAGACCACGCAGGCGCTGATGAATCAATCCACAATTTGCATACGTCAGAACAGCACTGCCGACCAAATGGCAAAAGAACTGCTTCTTGTATGGGATAAAGCCTCCAAGCGATTAGCCGATGATATTGACGGCGCCTATATACAAGCCAGCTGGTATTATCTTCTCCATCAATTTGATAAGGCCGGCTATCACAAATTTCAGTATATCGTCGAACATCAGCAGGGACTTTGTAATACCTGTCTTTCATTCAGCAACAAAACTTTTACGCTGCATGAATTGATTCAGCAGGATTTGCTTCCGCCACTGCACCCGCACTGCCGCTGTGCCGTAATTCCGGTTTACGAATCTTCATCGGCATTGGAACAGCCCACTGTTGCCGCATCACCCAACGCCGACAATCATTCGAATTGGTATGATGCACTGCTGCGTATTCCCTCCGATGCCAGAGCACTGCTGAACGGTTTTGTTGCCGCCCAACAGGAACGTATTGGCCGCGGAACACTCGGCGGCTTTCTTGACTGGCTCACTATGGGTACAGTCAGCGGTCTTTATGAGGGATTAAAAACGCGCACAGATGCAATGACAAAAGATCCCTCACTTTATAATATCGTAAACTGGCTGACTCTGGGCACCGCTGATATGGTAAAGGGCGCATTTTCGCCGGATGAACCGCTGTCACTGGAACATTGGCTGAATTCCCTCGGTGTTGCTTCAATCGCGGTTGGCACATATGAATTAGCGCAAAAATATGCTCCGGCGATGATTGATGATGTGGCGGCGTTTGAAAATACAGCGGCTCAAAACGCTGTGGAAATCAACCTGCCAGAAGATGCTCTGATTGTCCGTGATACCAAATACCTTGATGAAAGCGGTCATGTTGACTATCCTAAATACGCACCGGATAATGGATTTGTGGCAGGAACAAAGCATATAGAAACACTTGATGTCGGTGCTTTAATCGACCGCTATGGCGGACCAGGTGGTGATTTTACCGCACCCAAAGGTACACCATATAAAATGCGGTCATTGCCCTATTATAAAAATCAGAATGTCTATCATGTTTATCGAGTGATCAAACCCATTGAAAATGTAGAAGCAGGAAGAATCGCTCCGGCGTTTGGCGAACGAGGCGGTGGCATACAGTACCGCCTGCCAACTAACATTAAAGAACTACTCGAAAACGGTTATCTAGAGGAGGTTATTAAATGACTGCAATGAACCAAAACCAGCTCCGTGCGATCTTCCACTATTTGAAAGTCCCTGCCAGTGCCTATGACTTGGGTAATAATATGCGACTGGGTGCCTGTGAAACAATAGAGCACACCTCGCAAGGCTGGGAAGTATATGCGACTGAACGCGGCAGCAAGTGTGCTGTTAAGGTATTCTCCAATGAAACCGATGCCTGCTATAATCTGCTCTATCGCATGACACATTATTGCGATATTGATAAAACCCTGCCGAATTTAACTATCCGTAAGCTGCATTCCATTCTGGTCTATCTGAAAGTACCCGAAGAGTTGTACGATTTCAGCGCCGGCTATTTCGGTACGAACTGCTATTCCATGGAATGGACAGCGCAGGGCTGGGAGGTATTCTTCGCCGTGAACGGCGAAAAGTGTGATGTTACCGTCTTTGACAGCGAAACCGATGCCTGCCTCGACCTGCTGTATAAGGTGATGCATCGCTAAGCACCTTGCACAGCAGCAACAGATTGGGTATAATAAAAGCAGATATCTGGCACAGCAGGAGAGATAACTATGGCAGAAAGTTTTACCGCGCAGCTTATTCGCCGATTTCAGATCGAGCAAAAGAAAAATGATCGCAGCGGCGCGTACGGACTCTCTCAAAAGCTGTTGGCGTACCATTCCAACCGCATTGAAGGTGGCATGCTGACAGAAAAGCAGACGGCCTCGCTCTTTGATACCGGCACCCTGACGTCGGAAGATGCGCTGATTCGCGCAAAAGACGTCGAGGAAATGACCGGCCACTTTCTGATGTTCAATGAAATGCTGAAAACCTATAAAGAGCCGCTTTCGCATGAACTGATTAAGCGGTATCATTACAAGCTGAAAAGCGGCGTGTTTGAGGACATTGCAAACGGTTATCCGATCGGAGAATACAAGAATCGCCAAAATATCGTATCGGATATTACAACTGCGCTGCCGGAGGATGTCCACGCACGCATGACGACACTTCTGGACGAATACAATGCAGCAGACAAACATGATCTGCACGGATTGGCAAAGTTCCATGCAGATTATGAGGCTATCCACCCGTTCCAGGATGGTAATGTACCATCGAGATACCAACAACAAATAGCGGCATAACAGCAGCAAACAACTTCATATCACATAAATACAGTTAAATAACATATAGAATTAGGAATACTTGAAAAACGGTATTCCTTTTTTATTTCCAGACGTTCAGAAATGAGCGTCTATTTTTTTACCCAATGAAAGGAGAATCAAAAAATGAATAAGATATTGAAACGATTGCTTACAGGTGTTCTCACTCTTGCAACCGTCTTTACTGCTCTACCCACAACCGCTGTCCATGCTGCGGAAACGCAATACTGGACAGAATCATCAGAGCGTGTAGGAATCGTTGAGAAAGTAATGAATGATGGTTCTATCGGCTCTACATTCAACGAGGGGCATATGACCGTTGAGGGTGAGGACGCTTACTGTGTCGATATTAACACTAACTTCAAAAATGGATATAAGACCAGAAGTGACGCAAGTACATGTTTGAGTGACGACCAGATAGCCGATATTGCCTTATCCCTTGAATACGTCAAACAGTATACCGCAAGCCATAGCGGAATCAGCAGCCAGCACGCCTATCTTTTAAGACAGTTAGTAGTCTGGCAGAGATTGAGTGCCCATCTTGGGTGGAGCTGCGACAATGTACGAGCTTCTTATGATGAAATCTCAAAAGCTGTACAAGATGAAGTGTTCGCCGGAGCAAAAGCCTTTGTAGCGGCAAACAAAGGACGCTATGACTGTTACGGTTATATCTACACTGGTGAGGGGCAGGATTTAGGACAGTTCTTCGCAGAGCTGGCTGTCGGCAATGGCAAGATTCAGAAATCTTCCAGTAATACCACAGTCACAAACGGGAATGACTGCTATTCTCTCTCTGGTGCGACTTATGGTGTCTATTCTGATAAAGGCTGCACGAAATCTGTTGCCATACTTACGACAAATGCCAATGGTAATACGGACACTGTGGAATTAAGAGCTGCGACATACTATGTGAAAGAAACGAAAGCTCCAAAGGGATTCCAGTTAGATAAGAACGTCTATACTATGACGGTCAAGGTTAATGAAACTACGACTTTAAAAGTCAGCGACAAACCAAAAGTCACTGACACTTTGGTTGAGCTTTTCAAGATTGATATGGAAATTTCCAAAGCTACGCCACAGGGTAACGCTTCTTTAGAGGGTGCGGAGTTCGTCTGGAAGTATTATGACGGTTACTATACAAAAGACAATCTTCCATCAGAACCAACGCGCACATGGACGACAAAGACAACCACTGAAAAAGACAGCAACAATGAAGTCCATTACATCACAAGATTAGCCGATTCCTACAAGGTATTGGGTGACAGCTTCTATACACAGAATGGTACTATCTGCTTGCCGCTTGGTACTATCACTGTAAAAGAAAAGACAGCTCCAAACGGTTACTTATTGGAGGGTGCTTATATGCAGGCTGCCGGAAGTTCTGAACAGATAAAAGGTGTCTATGTGGCACAGATTACAGAAGATGGTGAGCTTGCAGCGTTAAGCGGCAGCAACCAGTATTCCGTATTAGACAAGGTTATCCGTGGCGGTGTCAAAATCCAGAAACGTGACCTTGAAACCAAAGATACAAAAGCACAAGGCGGTGCGACTTTGAAAGATACTGCCTTTGAAATCATTTCCTTAAATGATAACGCTGTCTTGGTAGATGGCAAGTTATACAACAAGAATGAAGTCGTCAAAACAATCCATACTGGCGTTGACGGTATCGCTACAACTGCCGCCGATACATTACCATACGGAAAATACCGTATTGAGGAAAGCAACGCCCCAGAGGGATATTTGACGGACGGTGCAAAACCGATTGAATTTGAAATCACAGAAGATGGAAAAATCGTGGATTTAACAGATGAAGCACATTCCATCTACAACCAGATTAAGCGTGGAGATATTGAGGGTGTAAAAATCGGTGCTGGCACTCACAAGCGACTTGCGAATGTTCCCTTTAGGATCACAGGCAAGACGACTGGTGAGAGCCATATCATTGTGACAGACGCAAATGGTCAGTTTTCCACTTCCTCTGATTGGGTATCTCATAAGCAGAATACCAACGCCGGAAAGACCAGTGAGGACGGTATCTGGTTTGGTACTTCCACACCAGACGACAGCAAAGGTGCATTGCTTTACGATACTTACACAATCGAAGAATTACGCTGCGATTCCAACAAAGGAATGACGCTGATTCCGGCGTTTGATGTAGTGGTGTCAAGAAATAAAGTAGTCGTGGACTTGGGTACACTCACAGATGAATATGAACCAGAAATCATTATCCATACGACTGCCACAGATAAGGTGACAGGTGGAAAATCAATCGTTGCCGGAAAGAGCGTGACTATCGTTGATACCGTCACTTTAGATGGTCTGACAAAAGGCACAAAATATCAGTTGAAAGGCTGGCAGATGGTGAAGTCTGAAAATGCACAGCTTTTGATTGACGGTGAACCTGTGGAAAATGATTACACATTCACTGCGAAAAAATCAGAAATGGAAGTTGAGGTTTCCTATACGTTCAATGCTTCTGCTCTTGGTGGCAAAGACCTTGTGACATTCGAGGAATTGTACGATTTATCCAATCCAGACGAGCCTACAAAGGTGGCAGAACATAAAGATATTGAGGACGAGGGGCAAACAGTGACGATTACGGAACGTATCATCACTATGCACACAACCGCTACTGATAAGGCGACAGGTGAAAAGACGATTGAAGCAGACGACAAAGTAACTATCGTTGATACGGTCACTTTAGATGGTCTTGAAAAAGGCGTGAAATACACTCTTAAAGGTTGGGAAATGGTGAAGTCTGAAAATGCTGAACTTCTAATGAATGGCAAGCGTGTAGAAAATGACCTTACTTTTACTGCCGAGGATTCTAAAATGGAGGTTCAGATTGAATTTACATTCAATGCTTCGGAGCTTGGCGGCAAAGAGCTTGTGACATTTGAAGAATTATATGACGTAACCAATCCAGACGAGCCTATCAAGGTAGCTGAACATAAGGACATCAAGGACAAGGGGCAGACTGTGACGGTCAAGGAAAACCTGGAATCCCCTACGGCACCAGAAGAACCTAGCACACCAACAAAGACAAGCGATTCACCAAAAACAGGTGACAACACACCATTTGTCGCATTGTTCGCCATGATGGGAATTTCCGCTGCTGGTCTTATCTTTGCCGGATATAAGAGATTCCGCAGAGTAAAGAAGTCTAAATAATACAGGAGGTATCGGTTTATGAAAGCAACTCCCCGTTCACCTCCCATCATAAAAAAAGTCAGTCCGTGGCTGGCAACTCAACTAAATTCTGCTTGATTAACATTTATCTTTCTGAATGGGGATTGTCAAGGGTGCGGCAGCACAACGCTTGCCCTTGATAATTCACAGGCAGACAGATATTATTCCGATAGCAGAATGACACAATCAATCATTAAAAATATAGAAAGAAAAGAGGTAAACAATTTATGGAATTAAAACACGTTATCCCAAATATGGAAAAAACATTCGGAACTTTAGAATTTGCTGGTGAGAATAAGGTGGAACAGCGTAGGATCAACGGACGTATGACGGTCGTTTCCCGTAGCTTCAACCTTTATTCGGACGTACAGAGAGCAGATGATATTATCGTGGTGCTGCCTGCTTCTGCTGGTGAGAAGAACTTTGAATCAGAGGAAAAGGTAAAACTTATCAATCCCAAAATCACTGCAGAGGGTTATAAAATCGGTACAAGAGGATTCACAAATTATATCTTATCGGCTGACGATATGGTGAAAGCATAAGGAGGTATTGAGTATATGAGATTAGCAAACGGAATCATTATTGACAAGGAAAAGACTTTCGGAGTATTGAAATTCTCCGCATTAAGACGAGAGGTACATATCCAGAATGAGGACGGTACGGTTTCTGAAGAAATCAAAGAACGTACCTACGATTTGAAGTGCAAAGAACAAGGACGTATGATACAGGTAAGTATTCCGGCTTCTGTTCCGTTAAAGGAATTTGACTACAATGCAGAGGTGGAAATCATCAATCCTGTGGCTGATACGGTGGCAACCGCTACGTTTCAAGGTGCAGACGTTGACTGGTATATCAAGGCAGATGATATTGTCTTGAAGAATAAGCATTCTGTGTCAAACACTATGACAAATCCATCACAAACAGTAACAAAAATAAATAAGCAATAATTGCTTCATCTGCAAAATGATATTATAATTATTGGCATATAGATAAATCGATGGAAAGGAATTAGTACAAATGTTAAGAAAAAATATTCTTATATTCATAAAAAGAAATACGCTTATTTCTGCATTTTTTATAATATCTATAGTCATCATTACTTCATATTATTTAACACTGGATTTGCCCGAACTGTTTAGAGGAGCCGAACAATGGTTTAATCTTTTATTTCAATTATCTGTTGGATATATAATAAATTTTATGTTTTATATCACACAAGTTTATGTTCCTAACAATAAGAGGGATTCTATTGCTAGAAGAAATGTTTCTATGCGATTAAAACAAATTATAAAAAATATGCGAAACAGTCTATCTTCGCTTGCAGAAATTTATTTAGATGGTCATACAGGTACTGATTATACTGCTGAAGAATTGTCTAGTTTGTTACAGTTACGATTTTCAGATAAAGTGAAAGTTTTAAATGCAAATAGGACTACTCGAGAAAATATGGTTTATTTTTCTGTAAGAGAATGGCTTGGAGAGTGTATTCGTAAAACCGAAGATGAAATTGATAAACTTTACAAATATTATCCCACAGATATTTCTGTAGAACTTATGAAAGTTCTTGAAGATATCTTAAATTCCACTTATCATTCCATGATGAAAACATTATTGGTTGTTCCAAATGATGTTGATTTTAGTCAATGTAATAATAATTTTTTTGCAGAGTATTATAAATTGATATGTGAATTAGAAAAAATTAATCAAAAGGAGTATTTTTCCGAATAAATGTTAGAGCAGTAAATTCTATGGAGTTTGCTGCTTTTTATGCTTAAAAGGAGGAACTATGAGATTACAAACATACAGAGGATATCGTATCAGAGCCAGTGATAAATCACTGGTTTTTCGTTTCTCGGCTGGTTTGCTGCTTCTATTATTCCTTGCGGTGGTTATGCTGCTGAACCTAAAGTCAATCATCACTACGGATTGGAAAGCAATCTCACTTTTTGAAGATGGCAGCGTCTACTTGCCGATTACACCATATAGGATAGTGACTATCATTGTGGCGACTCTGGTCTGTGTGTTGTCTGCCCTTTTCTACCGCAGATTCCAGTATGACAGAGTGAAACAGCTTTTTCACCGTCAAAAGCTGGCACGCATGATTTTAGAGAATGGCTGGTATGAATCAGAATCCACACAGGACAGCGGATTTTTTAAGGACTTGCCAGCGTCCGGCAAGAAAGAGAAAATCAACTACTTTCCAAAACTGTATTACCGTATGGAACATGGTCTATTGTATATTCGTACAGAAATTACATTAGGGAAATATCAAGACCAACTTTTACACTTGGAAAAGAAGCTGGAAACAGGATTGTACTGTGAGCTGGTGTCAAAAGAGCTACATGATTCCTATGTGGAGTATGTCTTACTTTATGACACTATCGCTAATAGAATCACTATCAATGAGGTACAGGCTGAACATGGCAGTTTACGTCTGATGAAAAATGTCTGGTGGGAGTATGACAAGCTCCCTCATATGCTGATTGCTGGCGGTACTGGTGGAGGAAAGACGTATTTTATTCTCACACTCATTGAAGCTATGCTCCGCAGCAATGCAGTCATGTATATTTTAGACCCAAAGAACGCTGACCTTGCGGATTTATCCGTTGTCATGCCGGAAGTCTGGTACAAGAAAGACGATATAACCGCCTGTATTGACAGGTTCTATGACGGTATGATGGCAAGAAGTGAAGCAATGAAGCTCATGGAGAATTACAGGACAGGTGAAAACTATGCCTATTTAGGACTATCTCCCCACTTCCTTATTTTTGATGAATATGTGGCGTTCATGGAAATGCTCACCACAAAGGAGAATGCTGCTGTCCTTAACAAGCTGAAACAGATAGTCATGCTCGGACGACAGGCAGGATATTTTCTCATTCTCGCCTGTCAGCGTCCAGACGCAAAGTATCTCGGTGATGGAATCCGTGACCAGTTCAATTTCCGTGTGGCTCTTGGGCGTATGTCGGAGCTTGGATACAGTATGATGTTCGGTGAAGTAGACAAGGACTTTTTCTTGAAGCAGATTAAAGGGCGTGGCTATGTTGATACGGGAAACAGTGTCATATCCGAGTTTTACACTCCCCTTGTACCCAAAGGACATGACTTTTTAAAAGAGATAGGAAGATTGTCACAAAACAGGCAGGACGGACAGGCGGCGTGCGGAGCGAAAGACGCAGGTACGGACTAGCCTGTGTTGGGGTGGCGTAAGCCGCCCCAACTATCTGCCCCCGTTATCTAACAGGGGGGCACAAATTATCTGGAAACAGTCAATTACATATCAAAAAGTCCTTGAAAACAGAGGACTTTTCAAACATTCAAAGGAGTGTGACAAAATCGGTAACTGTCACATTTCTTTTTCGATTGGAGGGATTGAAACTGAATGATACCGATTGGATAAACGATTTTAAGGAAAAACGGACGCAGTACGGCGTTTCCCAGAATCGTCTTGCGGTCATGGCTGGTGTCAGTCGTGAGTATGTCAGCAGGATTGAATCTGGAAAAGTAGCCTTGACAGAAGAAATCAAGGGGAAATTCACGGACGCTCTGGAAAAGCTGAATCCAGACAATCCGCTGGAAATGGTCTTCGATTACGTCAGAATCCGATTTCCCACACAGGACGTTAAGCACGTGGTTGAGGATATTCTCAAATTAAGGCTTGATGTGATGATACATGAGGATTTCGGGTTCTACTCCTATGCGAAACATTATGTCTTGGGTGATGTGTTCGTGCTGACTTCGCCCGATAAAGAAAAAGGCACATTGCTAGAGCTGAAAGGGAAAGGCTGCCGCCAGATGGAGAGCTACCTTTTAGCACAGCATAGGAGCTGGTATGACTTTCTCATGGACGCTCTGATAGAGGGAGGTGTGATGAAACGTCTTGACCTTGCCATCAATGATATGGCAGGAATCTTAGACATTCCAGAGCTGACAGAGAAATGTAAACATGAGGAATGTATTTCCGTA
>OODQ01000674.1_pt1 | contig 21916 bp, 16 predicted proteins | sample 1671321 | NCBI WGS metagenome assembly OODQ01 (sample SAMN06348144, study PRJEB24527) | human gut metagenome | biome: human gut; feature: ankylosing spondylitis patient; material: feces | host: Homo sapiens | place: China | collected 2015-10
AACTTGTTCACCTCTCAAACACAAGTGTTCTTGCAGAAAATATAATAGCATCCGAACCCCTGCAATGCAAGTGCCCGGATGCTATTTTGTCACTTTGTCCAGTTTTGTCTTGTGAAGTGCGCCCTGTCCTTGCCGGATTTTTCAGCAAAGGGGTGAAAAAGTACGATTTTTGTCCTTATTCCGTGTCCAGTGCGCTGGTATCGGTGGGAATGACCGGCTGGGTGGGCGCAGCATCGTCTGTGTTCTCGGCAGGGGCAGCAGCCTGCGGTGCGGCATGGGAATAGGTGCAGGTATCGGGCAGGTCATCGGCACGGTAGTAGCCCACGGCAGTGCTCGGGCAGCCTGCACCGGCCAGCAATCCGCTCTGGGTGCAATAGCGGCGCTCCACCACGCCTGCGGAGGCGGGGAATGCCTTATAGGGCAGGTCTGCCTGTGCCTGCTCCATCAGTGCCTTCCACGCCATAACACAGGTGCGGGTCTTGGCTTGCTGCTTGGACAGGGTCTTGGTCATATCGTAAGGTGCATCATATCCCCACCACACAGCGGTGACATAGTAGGGCGTGCCGCCCACGAACCACAGATCCTTTTCGTCGCTGGCAGTACCGGTCTTACCAAAGGCCTCCATGCCGTTGGAGTTGGGGTAGCGGCCGCTGGCAGTACCTACGCTGGAGAACAGAACGTTCTTCAGCAGACGGTTCATGACATAAGCGGTATCGGGGGTCAGTGCCTGATAGCTGGTGGCGTTGTTTTCCAGATAGATGTTGCCTTCCCGGTCCAGCACACGGGTGTACAGGTGCGGGGTGGTGTACTCGCCGTCATAGAAGATCTGGAAGGCTGCGGCCAGCGCCATGGGGGTAACGCCCTTGGTCTGGCTGCCCATAACCATCTGCGCCAGACCCACGTCGTTGGTGGGGTCCAGCGTATTCAGCTGCAGGGTGTTGTAGACGAAGTTGAAGATATTGCTTGCGCCCACAAGGTCGCCCACGCGGACTGCGATGGTATTCAGCGAGCGGGCAAGGCCGTTCCACAGCGGGAGATCGCTGCCGTCGCCATAGTTGCCGCCGTAGTTGCGCGGCCAGCTGCGCCATGCGTTGGGGTAAGCGCGGAGCTGCTTGTCGGAGAGCCCCATCAGGCCATTCTTGCGGCAGTAGTCCTCGTCCCGGATGATCATATCCTGCTTCTGATACAGGGGGGAGTTGTTGAGCATGGTGGACCAGTTGACCAGACCGTACTCAATGCCCAGCGCATAGGCACCGATGGGCTTGATGGTAGAACCGGTCTGCCGCTCCACATTATAGGCGCGGTTCAGGGAAAGGCTCTTGGTCTTTTCGCCCAGGCCGCCCGCAATGGCCAGCACGTTGCCGTCATAGTCCAGCGTGACCATAGCAGCCTGCGTGCGCACGTTGCGGTAATAGTAGACGGTGCCATCTTCGCCGGTGCGGGTCTTGGGGGTACCGTCCTCGTTGAACACCTGCACATCATCGTCCGAAATGGAGGTGACCTCTTCCTCATGCCAGCCCGCCGGGAAGTAGGCATCGTCGGTGTTCAGCATCAGGTTTTCCATCTGGGACTGCAGCTTGGTGTTGACAGTGGCTTCGATGGTAAAGCCGCCGGTGTAGAGCAGCTTCTGTGCCTCGGACTCGCTGATGCCCTCCTTGGTCATGATGTCCTGCACGACCTCATTGAACAGTGCATCGGTGAAGTAGGAGGTGACGGTGCTGGGCTTTTTGCCGCTGTCTTCTTCGGCCAGCACAAGGGGCTGTGCAGCGCCGTTGCGGTAGTCCTCCTCGCTGATCACACCCTGCTGCCACATATTGTACATGATGAAGTTGCGGCGGTGGATCAGATTTTCGGGGTTCGTATAGGGGTTATAGTTGGTGGGGTTTTTGGTAATAGAGGCAATGGTAGCGCACTCCCACAGGCTCAGCTGGCTGACGTCCTTGTTGAAGTACTCGTTGGCCGCCGTCTGCACGCCCTGAATGGTGCCGGTAAAGCTGATGGTGTTCAGGTAAGCCTCCAGAATGGTCTCCTTGGAGTAGCTGCGACTCAGGCAGAGGGCGCGGTAGATCTCGCGCACCTTGCGCAATGCGCCATCAATACCGCTGGCGCTGTTGTCATCGGTCAGATTCTTGATGAGCTGCTGTTCCAGTGTGGATGCGCCCTGCTTGGAGCTGTAAATGGGCAGCAGATACTCATTGATCATTGCGCCGATGGTGCGCTTGAAGTTGACGCCAGGCTCTGAGTAGAAGTCCTTATCCTCGGTGCAGATGAAGGCATACTGCAAATTGGAGGGAATCTGCTCAAGGTCTGCCCATACGCGGTGGCTGTTGGAGGAGCGCAGGGTGGCATACTCCACCTGTGCACCGGTATCCGGGTCGGTAGCTACCACCATACTGGACTGGCTCAGCTGAATGTTGTCCAGGTCCAGCAGGTCACCGTCGTTGGCAGTAGCCTGCACCACATAGAACACCATGCCCACGGCCACCACGCTGCCCAGCATGATGCCAAGGCAGAGCACCGTAGCGACAGTGCGGCCAATGAACCGCAGAATGGGATGCTTGCTCTTTTCCTTCGGCGGCTTGGGGCTTTTGGGTGCCTTGGGTGTGCGGGTACGGTTTTCCGCTGCGGAGTGTACCTCGCGGCGGCTCTGGGAAACATTGACCTTACGTCCCACCGGGCGGGCAGGCTGCTCCTCGCCGCCCCGGTGGATCTTTCTCATCTCATTGTTGGAGATAGGGATCGCCTCCTGACATTTCAAGACTGTTGCCGGGCATAGCTACACCGGGCTTTATCCACATCGTTTGTGACACGAAATTTCAAACTGCAATACCATATTATAGCACGCAAGCCCCAGCCGGGCAAGAACCAATCTTTGCGCGCTGAGCAGATATAAATAGTATAACACACTCTCTTGTGGAAAGTACAGTATCTGCGTGTGAAAATTGTCTACTATCCGCCAAAACGGGGCATACTTACCGGGGAAGGGAGTGTTTTTTATGCGCAAGCTGTCTGTCTGCCTGTTCTACGGGCTTTGCGTATTCACCATTGTATTCAGTCTGTTCTGGATGGCGCTGCCAAAGCTGCCGCTGTCTCAAAGCCCCGCCGGGTCTGAGACCGACCCCGCCTCTCCCCTGAGCCTTGCCGCGCAGGCAGTGCCCCAGACGGACACCGCCCGCTACTGCCTGCAAGACAGCGGCGGGCGGGTGGCGGTGTACACCTGCCGCGCCGACGGCACCCCGGGCACCCTGATCCGCGTGACCGGCATCTACACCAATCTTCTGCCCGAAAACGACGCCTTACGCATCAAGCGCGGGCTTGTGGTCAACAGCCCCCGGGAACTCGACCTGCTGCTGGAGGATCTGGGGGAATAAGTATAAGAGGCCGCTGCAAACGATGTGCAGCGGCCTCTGTTATAAATATGACTTACGCTTCCATTTCTTCCAGCGGCACAAGGTATTCCTTGCGGCACTGCTCGTACTCCAGCATATAGTCCTTGCTGGGGCTGTGGTGCATGATGTTTTTCAGGGTGTGAGAGTCGTAATCATCGCCGGCCTCCATGCCCACCATGCGCACCGCAATGTTGGAGCAGTGGTCGGAGATACGCTCGGCGTTGTTCAGCACATCCAGGAACACCACGCCGGTGTCGATGGAGCAGATGCCGTCCTTCAGGCGGCGGATGTGCTGGTCGCGCAGGCGCTCCACCATCACATCAATGATCTCCTCCAGCGGCTCCACCTGTGCAGCCTTCTGGGTATCATCGTTTTCAAAGGCCTCGTCCGTCAGAGCCAGAATGCGCTCCAATGCGGCGTCCAGCAATTGCAGTTCCTTTTTGGCGCTCTCGCTGAAGCTGGCCTCCTTGTCGTGCAGCTCCTCGGCCTTTTCCATGATGTTCACGGCATAGTCGCCAATGCGCTCGAACTCGGTGACAAAGTTCAGCAACTCGGTCACCGCGTGGCTCTCGTCGTCGCCCAGCTCCTGATCGGTCAGCTTGATCAGATAGTTGGTGATCTCCACCTCCATGCGGTCGATCAGGTTCTCGCGCACCTTAATGGCGCTCACGGTCTCCTCGTCCATCTTCAAAAGCAGCGGCGCAGCCAGACCCACGTTGCGGGCGGCACGGCGGGACATCTTGATCACCGCATTCTTCGCCTGCTGCAAAGCCACAGCCGGGCTCTTGTACAGACGCTCGTCCAGCACCGGCATGCTCAGCTCCTGTGCTTCCTCCACGCTACTGGGCACCGTGAGCATCGCCAAGCGGCTCAGCACTCCGCTGCAAGGCAGGAACAGCAGCATGGCGCATACGCTGGACAAAGTATGGATGTTTGCAATGGAGCTCTTGTTCATCACATCGCCCCACATGGGGATGCCGATGGTGAACTGCACCGCATAAATCAGCGCCAGCAGGATCACGCTGCCGATGACGTTGAAGTACAGGTGGATGAGCGCTGCCCGCTTACCATCCTTGGAGGAACCGCCGATGGTGAGCAGCGGGGTGAACGCCGTACCGATATGCGCACCCAGAATGATGGGAATGGCAGAGCTGAAGGTGACAAGCCCTGTGCTGGACAGTGCCTGCAGAATACCCACCGAAGCGGAGGAGGACTGGATGATCACGGTGACCACCACGCCCACCAGAACGCCCAGAATGGGGTTGGTCATGGTGACGAACAGATTCTGAAAGACGGCGCTCTCCCGCAGGGGAGCAACGCCGGTATCCATCAGGCTCATGCCGGTAAACAGAATGCCGAAGCCCAGCATGATCTGACCGATATTCTTCTTTTTGGCATTGCGCAGGAACACATAAAAAATGCAGCCAATAAACGCCACCACGGGGGCAAAGGTCTTGGGCTGGATCAAGGTCAGCCACAGGCTGTCGCCTGAGATATCCGCCATGCGGATCAACTGACCTGTTACCGTAGTACCAATATTTGCACCCATGATCACGCCTACCGACTGCGTCAGTGTCATGATACCGGAGTTGACCAGACCGACACAAATAACCACCGTACCAGCCGACGACTGGATGACGCCGGTGATCAGTGTGCCGAAGATCACGCCTTTGATGGTAGAGGAGGTAAGCTTTTGCAATACGCCCTGCATCTTGCCGCCTGCCAGCTTTTCCAGACCGGCGCCCATGATGGACATGCCGTACAGGAACAGCGCAACGCCGCCCAGCAGAGAGGTAATGTGTGTGATATCCATAACGATACTCCTAATATGAAACTTCCCTTTTTATCCTTTACAGCACACAGCCGCCGGAACCTTGCACGCGCAACGCCTGCCCTGTTCCGGAAGCCGCTTACTTTTATTATACCATCAAAGGGGGCGTCTCAACAAGGTTTATTTTACAGGAAAGTTACTTTTTTTACACATTCCGCAACATATTTCCGGGCGGCAAACAAAAAGATTTCCGTTATTTTACATACATTTTACATTCAGCTTTCCCAGATGCGATATGCCGCCGCTTACCCGGCCAGCTCTTCCATGGCCTCGCGCACTGTATCGGCCGAAAACAGGAACACACCACTGCCGGTGTATACCTCCACATGATTGCCCACATAACGCAGCTCAAAATCCTTCATGGTGTTTCCCTCCTGTGTTTCTGTTTTGTTCCGGGGCTTTCCCGGTGAACACAGTATCGCATAATTCAGATACCATAAAAAGGACTTTCAAAGGTTTTTGCGGATTTTTTGCGTAAAAAACAGCGTATGCTCCCCAGTCTGCTCACGCTGTACACGGCCATTTTCCTCGGAGATCAGGTCTTTGGTAGTCCCCGCAGCGCCGCATTTCCGCAGGAAACAGGCGCTGGAGCTGCCGTTTTCCGTCACGACCCCCTCCTGTGAAAATGGGATAGCGGAGCGTCCGCAGACGCTCCGCTATCCCGAAATTAAAAATAAATTTTCCGCTGATAATGGCTAGAGCAAAGCGGAAGCCCTTCCAAATCATCCTGCTGTGCAAAGCATTATTCTGCCGCGTCCGTCACACGGACGGGGTAGCCTGTCCGCACACAGCGCACCGCGTAGCGGGAACCGCCGCCGGAGGTGCAGGTGAACAGGGTCAGATCCCAGTTGTCCGTCTCGGTATCGGTGGTCATCTCCTCGATCTGGGTGGGGCGCAAAGTCTCCACGCTCTCCACCTCATAGCTCCAGCGCAGACCGTCTGCATCCGTAAAATAGACCGAACTGCCGATGGCCAGCCACTTGATGGGGCTGAAGTGCATTGCGTAGTTGTGGCCGCAGATCACAAGATCATCGCCATAGGTGGTGCCGCTGTACCGCCCGGGGGCGATCTTCAGCCCGGCGTAGCTCCACTGCGCCATCACCGGCAGCTCCCGTTCTACCGCCGGGATGGAAAGCACCCCGATGTAGTCCCGCCCTTCCACCTCCACGGTGGTCATCTCCTGCGTCGGGTCCAACACCGGCTGCGGGGCTGCAGTCTCGTTTTCCTGCTGGTGCTCCGTAATGGTCTTTTGCATGGTCTGCTCCAGCTCGCCCAATACTTCCTGCGAAGCCTTTTCTGCCCGGGCGGCATCCCACCGGTTGTAGCCCAGCAACCCGGCGGCGCATAAGATCAGCACCGCGCCCAGCACCATGCACAGCCTGCCGATTTTCCGTTTCATTGCATTCCATCCTTTATATATAATAGTATCGTCTGCTTCAGTATACCATTCCCCGCTCCGGTTTACAACCGTTCTTCCGGGCGATTTTTATCCGGCAGCAGCGCGCAGACCAGCCGCACCATCTGCCCGGTCAGGGGCAGCCACACCAGCGCGCACAGTACGTTGAATAAGGTGTGTGCGTTGGCGATCTGCCGGGCGATCACGGCGCACTCCACCCCTGCGGGCGAGCACAGCCGCACCAACGCCGCAAAGGGCTGCAGCAGTGCGCAGCACACCGCCGCGCCGCTCAGGTTAAAAATGGCGTGGGCTGCCGCCACCCGCTTGGCGTCTCTTCCCTGCCCGATGGCGGCAAGCACCGCCGTGATGGTGGTGCCGATGTTATCCCCCAGCAAAATGGGAATGGCCGCCGTCAGCCCCAGCAGGCTGTGCACGCCGTCTGCCCCGGGCTGCGCCGCCATGCTTTGCAGCAGCGCCACTGTGGCAGAGCTGCTTTGCACCGTTAAGGTCATGCAGACGCCCGCCAGCAGCCCGTGCATGGGACTTTGCTGCACCCGGGCAAGCTCCAGCCGGAGCAGAGGGCTTTGCAGCAGCGGTTCCATGGCGCTGCGCATCACAGTGACGCCTTCGAACAGCAGCCCAAAGCCGAACACTGCCTCGCCCACGCAGCGGCCCCGCCAGCCTTTACAGGCCAGACAGAGCAGCACCCCGCCAAACAGCAGCAGATACCGCCAGCTTTCCACCCGGAACGCCAGCAGCTGTGCCGTGACTGTTGTGCCGATGTTCGCCCCGAACACCACCGGAACCGCCTGCCGCAGCTGCAACAGCCCCGCCGCCAGAAAGGCAATGACCATAACCGTGACCGCCGAGCTGCTTTGCAGCACCGCCGTTACCGCAGCACCGGTCAGCAGCCCTGCCGCCGGGTTTGCGGTGCACCGCGCCAGCAGGCTGCGCAGACGCCTGCCCGCTCCCTGCTGTACTGCCCTGCACAGGCTGTCCGTTCCATATAAAAACAGCGCCAATCCGCCGAATACCTGCAACAACACTTGGAATCCCTGCTCCATCCGCACCCTCCGTTTCTGCCTGTCCTTTATTTTTATGCAGCGAGAGCCGGTTTGCGCATTGACAAAACCTACAAGTTTTTTGTGAATTTTTGTTTAATATTTCCCCATTCCCTTGCAATCCGGCAGCAAAAGGAATATGCTTATCAGGCGTTAATACTTAACAACTGTTAAGTATCCAAAAAATGCAAACGAGGAGGGACTGTCGTGTCCGAGCCAAGCACCCCCAGCTTTCAGGGGATGTGCCACTATATCGGGCAGCTGAGCAAGGCATCCAAGACCGGGATGCGGGCGGCGCTGGCCGATTGCCCCAAATGCCACTTCAATATGCTGGAAGGCCTGCTGCACGCCATCAACTGTCACGGAAAGGACGGTGCCATTTATGTCTCCGACCTTGCCCGGGAGATTCGTCAGCCGCTGCCGGCGGTCTCGCGCGGGCTGCGGCTCATGGAGCAGGACGGCACCGTGGTGCGGGAACCGGACCCCGCCGACCGCCGCAAAACGCTGGTGCGCATCACCCCCAAGGGGTACGAGCTGTGCCACCAGTGTGAGCAGACTCTGCGCAACTACTTTGCCAGCGTGCTGGCACGGTTAGAGCCGGAGCAGGTAGCCCAGATGGACGCGCTGCGCGGCGCGCTGATGGATGCCATTCTTGCGGAAAATGCCGCGCGCAACATTGACCCGAAGGGAGAAACGAACCATGACAAAGATCTTTAAGCAGCTGGCCCGGCACTGGGCAGTCTGCCTTGTGGTGTTCGCACTGCTGTTCGTGCAGGCGTACTGCGACCTTGCCCTGCCGGACTACACCAGCAAGATCGTGGACACCGGCATCCAGCAGGGCGGCATTGAAAGTCCCCTGCCCCAGACGGTGCGCCAGAGTACGCTGGACGCGCTGAGCCTGCTGATGAGCGAGGAGGATGCGCAGAAGCTGCAAAACGCCTACCAGTACTACCTGCAGGACGATGGCGTATTGCAGCTGCGCTCCGACCTGACCGAGGACGAGCGCACCGCACTGGAAGAGGCCGTGACCACCCCGGACATCGTGCTGTATATGGCTGCTACACAGGCCGCCAACACCCCCGCCGGGCAAAGTAATATGGGTATGACCGGCCTTGCCGAGACGCCCTCTGCCGCTGCGGACGCGGACACTGAGACCGTCACCCCTACGGCAGCGAATCTGGACACCGTTTGCAGCCAGTTTGCCGCCATGAGCCAAATGCCCGGCTTTGACCGCAGTATGCTGCAAAAGCAGCTGGACGGTGCCATGAGCCAGCTGTACAGCACCCTGCTGGAAAACCTGAAAAGCCAGTCTTTGCTGCTGGTGCAGCTGGAATACGAGGCGCAGGGCGTTGCGCAGGATGTGCAGATGGGTTACCTCTTCCGGGTGGGCGGCCAGATGCTGGCGCTCACCCTGCTGATGGTGGCCGTGGCTGTGGCCGTGGGCTTCCTTGCCTCCCGGGTATCTGCCGCCATCGGCCGCGACCTGCGCCGGGAGACCTTCTCCAGCGTTATCGGCTTCTCCAATGCAGAGATCGAGAATTTTTCCACCGCCTCCCTCATCACCCGCACCACCAACGATATCCAGCAGGTGCAGTTCGTCTGCGTCATCCTGCTGCGCATGGTGGCCTACGCGCCCATTCTGGGCATTGGCGGTGTGCTGCACGTTGTAGGCAGCAGCTCCGGCCTTTCCTGGATCGTGGTGCTGGATGTGGCTCTGCTTTTGTTGCTGCTGATCTTCCTGATGAGCGTTGCCATGCCAAAATTCAAGGTGATGCAGCAGCTGGTGGACCGGCTGAATCTGGTCAGCCGCGAGATCTTGACCGGCATCATGCCGGTGCGCGCCTTCAGCCGCGAAAAATTTGAGGAGCAGCGCTTTGACAAGGCCAACCGGGAGCTGATGGGCACCCAGCTGTTCACCAACCGCGCTATGGTGGCTATGATGCCCTTTATGACCCTGATCATGAACGGCACCAGCCTGCTCATCGTCTGGTTCGGCGGCAAGGCCATGGACGCCGGCACTATGCAGGTGGGCGAAATGATTGCCTTTATCACCTACACCATGCAGATCGTCATGTCCTTCCTGATGCTGGCCATGGTGGCCGTCATGCTGCCCCGCGCCGGTGTGGCTGCGGATCGTATTGACGAGGTCATCCGCACCAAGGCCACCATCCGCGACCCGGATGAAGCCGCCGCAAAGGCTGCACAGGCGCACACCGACTGGCAGGGCGTGGTGCAGTTCGAGGACGTGAGCTTCCGTTACCCCGGTGCAGACAGCGATGCGCTGGAACACATCAGCTTTACCGCAAAGCCCGGCGAGACTACCGCCATCATCGGCTCCACCGGCTGCGGCAAATCCACCCTGCTCAACCTGATCCCCCGCTTTTACGATGTGACCGGCGGCAAGGTGACCGTGGACGGCATTGACGTGCGCGAGATGCCGCAGGCACAGCTGCACGACCTGCTGGGCTATGTGCCCCAGAAGGGTGTGCTGTTCAGCGGCACTATTGACAGCAACCTGAAATTCGGCGGCGAGGATATCACCGACGCACAGGTGCACAAAGCCGCCGCCATTGCACAGGCCACTGATTTTATCGAGGCAAAGCCCGAGGGCTACCAAAGCCCCATTGCACAGGGCGGCTCCAACGTATCCGGCGGCCAGAAGCAGCGGCTTTCCATTGCCCGGGCAATTGCCAAGGACCCCAAGGTCTATCTGTTTGACGACAGCTTCTCGGCACTGGACTACAAGACCGATGTAACCCTGCGCCGCGCTTTGAAGGCACAGACCGACAACGCCACTGTGATCATTGTGGCACAGCGCATTTCCACCGTGCTGCACGCAAACCAGATCCTTGTACTGGACGAAGGCAGGCTGGTGGGCAAGGGCACCCACGCCCAGCTGATGGTCAGCTGCCCGGAATATCAGGAGATCGCCCGCAGCCAGCTGAGCCAGAAGGAGCTGGCGCTGGATACCCTGAATACAGAAAAGGAGGGTGAGTGATATGCCCAGACCCGGACGTCCCACCACCGAGCGCGCCAAAAACTTTAAAGGCACGCTGCGGCAGCTCATCCGCACCATGAGCCACTACAAGCTGCCCCTTACGGCAGCCATGCTGTTTGCTATTCTGTCCACCATCTTCAACATTGCAGGCCCTAAGGTGCTGGCAAAAGCCACTACCGCCCTTGCCAACGGCTGGATCGCCCGGCTGCGCGGCACCGGCAGCATCGATTTTGCGTATATCGGCCGCATTCTGCTGTTTTTGCTGGGAATGTACCTGCTGAGCAGCGCCTTCAGCTTTATTCAGGGCTGGCTGATGACCGGCCTTTCTCAGAAGGTCTGCTACGACTTCCGCCGCCAGATCAGTGAAAAGATCAACCGCCTGCCGCTGGCGTACTTTGAAAAGCGCACCGTGGGCGAGGTGCTCTCCCGCATCACCAACGATGTGGACACACTGGGCCAGAGCCTGAACCAGAGCATCACCCAGCTGATCACCAGCGTGACCACCATGATCGGTGTGCTGGTGATGATGTTTTCCATCAGCCCCCGCATGACCCTGATTGCCCTGCTGATCTTACCGGTATCGCTGGCGCTGGTGCTGGTGGTGGTCAAGTTCAGCCAGAAGTACTTCAAGGCACAGCAGGCCACGCTGGGCGTGGTCAACGGTCAGGTCGAGGAGGTCTACGCCGGCCACAACGTGGTCAAGGCCTTCAACCGGGAGGCCGTGGTACTGGCAGACTTCAACGCCGCCAACGATAAGCTGTACGAATCCGCATGGAAGAGCCAGTTCCTCTCCGGCCTTATGATGCCCATCATGAACTTTGTGGGCAACCTGGGCTATGTGGCAGTGGCCATCGTGGGCAGCATTTTTGCTGCAAACGGCGTTATCACCATTGGTGATATTCAGGCCTTTATCCAGTATGTCAAAAACTTTACCCAGCCCATCCAGCAGCTTTCGCAGGTGTCCAATATGCTGCAAAGCATGGCTGCTGCTGCCGAGCGCGTGTTCGAGTTTTTGAACGAGCCGGAGGAGGCGCAGTTGGCCGACCCTGCCCGCCGCGCCGACCCCGCCGACATTGACGGACAGGTCACCTTTGACCATGTGCGCTTCGGCTACACCCCGGACAAGACCGTCATCCACGACTTCAGCTGCACGGTGCAGCCCGGCCAGAAGGTAGCCATCGTAGGTCCCACCGGTGCGGGCAAGACCACCATGGTCAAGCTGCTGATGCGCTTTTACGATGTGGATGCCGGTTCTATCACCCTGAACGGCCACAATGTGCGGGACTTTGACCGCAGCGCTCTGCGCGAGGGCTTTGGCATGGTGCTGCAGGACACATGGCTGTTCAAGGGCACCATCATGGAGAACATCCGTTACGGTCGGCTGGACGCCACCGATGAAGAGGTGATTGCCGCCGCAAAGGCTGCCAACGCCGACCACTTTATCCGCACCCTGCCCGGCGGCTACCAGATGGAGCTGAACGAGGACGCCTCCAACGTCAGTCAGGGACAGAAACAGCTGCTTACCATCGCCCGCACCATTCTGGCAGATAACCGCATCCTGATTTTGGATGAGGCTACCAGCAGCGTGGATACCCGCACCGAACAGCGTATCCAGACCGCTATGGATCGTCTGATGGAGGGCCGCACCAGCTTTGTTATTGCCCACCGCCTTTCCACCATCCGGGACGCCGACCTCATCCTTGTGATGCGGGACGGCGACATTGTGGAGCAGGGCACCCACGACCAGCTGATTGAAGCTGGCGGCTTCTACGCCGATCTGTACAACAGCCAGTTCGAGGATGTTGTGGATTAAAGCACCTGTTATCGCAATATAACTGCAAAAAGAGCACCTGTTGCCTTTTTAGGGCAATAGGTGCTCTTTTGTATAAACTCCCTCAGTCAAAGCCTACCGGCTTTGCCAGCTCCCTCAAAGAGGGAGCCTCTGGCGAGAAGGAACACTTTTATGTTTTACCGAAAACTGCACCGTTATGCCAAAGGCCCCCTCTCCGAGGGGGCTGTCGCCGCAGGCGACTGGGGGAGTTTTTTATTCCTCCACCGGTTCCAGCTTCAGGCCGAACAGCTTTTCCGAGAGGGACGGCAGCTGTTGCTGCAAGGCGCGGACATAGGCCATTACTACCGGGTCCTCGCGCTTTTGCCCCAGCACGACGCCGAACCGGTGTCCCCTGCCCCAGTCCAGTACCCGTACAAAGCTGAGGTCCGGCCTGCGGTAGTAGACCGCCGGGACCATCTTGAGCGCCGGGTCGCCGTAGGCTGCACTGCGGATACCGCCCACCGGCGTAAACTCCACCCCTCGGTCCATTCCCTCCTGCAGCAGGCTTGTTTCGTAGACAGTCTGGTACATCTCCTTGATGGGCAGCCAGCGGTATTGCAATGCCTGTTCCAAGGTCAGTCTGCCCACCGGCATATCGGCGGGCGGGTGGATGGGGATGCAAAGTTCTGGCATATAGAACAGCGGCACAAAGGTAAGCCCCTGCGCGTAGAACTCTGCACTTTCCAGCTGGAAGGAAAGATCCATCTCCCCTTTTTTCAGGTTGCGCCAGACCTCGCTGCGGTTGGCACACCACCCCAGAATGGGGGTATACCGCAGGCACAAGTCACTTGTCAGGGAAAACAGGTCGTATGCGAACATCCGCATTGCCTCATGACACCCTGCGATGATCAGATGTCTTTCCGGCGGTTTTTCCTGCTGCTGCACCGCACGGGCATGGCACACTGCCTGCTGATACAGGGCTATCAGCTGTTTTGCCTTGGGGTAAAAATCCTGCCCCGCCGGGGTCAGCACCACACGGCGCGGCACATGCTGGAACAGCTTGAACTGCAATTGCCCTTCCAGCGTGCGGATCTGCTGCGAAAGTGCTGACTGTGAAAGATACAACGCCTCTGCCGCCGCAGAAAAGCTGTTCAGTTCCACGATCTTTACAAAGCCTTCCAGTGCGCTCTCGTTCATGCTTTTTCCCTCCTGCAATACATTAGGTTAGCCTAAATTATAATATAAAAAATATGAATTGTAAACAGCACCCTTCTACGCTACAATTGTTAAGGATTCGGCAAAGTGCCTTTTACTTTGCTGCACGATAAGAAGGAACACAAAGAAGAACAAAAAAGAAAGAGAGCGTACCTATGAATAAGATTTCCCGTAAGGGCTTTATCAAGATTGCCGCTGCCGCCGCCATGAGCGGTGTGACCGCCGGTGCTCTGGCTGCCTGCAATGCCGCCTCCGGTTCTGCTTCCGCTTCCACCTCCGGTGCTGCCGGTCAGTACACTCCCGGCACCTACGAAGGCACTGCCGAGGGTATCTCCTCCACCGTCAAGGTCACCATGACCTTCTCCGACAGCGCTGTCACCGATGTGGTGGTGGACACCTCCGGCGAGACCGCTTCCTTCGGCGCTGCCGCTGCCGATGAGCTGCGCGAGCAGCTGATGGCTGCCGGTTCTGCCGAGATCGACGGTGTTTCCGGCTCCACCGTCACCTCTAACGCCGTGATGAAGGCCGCCAAGAGCTGCTATGCACAGGCAAAGGGCGAGGCCGTGGTCTCCAGCGTGCAGCTGCCCACCGGCGATGAGAACGACTGGCTGGGCAAAGAGCCTGACATCGACGAGGCTTCCATCACTGAGACATGGGATACCGATATCGTCATTGTGGGCGCTGGCAACGGTGGTATGTGCGCAGCCGCTTATGCTGCACAGAACGGACTGGACTTCCGCATCATCGAGCAGAATTCTGCCGTTATGGATACCCGCCACTGGTACGGCACCATCGACAGCAGCGAAGCAAAGAAAAAGGGCATCGCTCCTGTTGACCGCGCCGAGCTGCTGAGCGAGATTTCCCGCTCCATGGGCGGTCGCTGCGACCAGCGCGTAGTTAAGACCTGGATCAATGAGTCTGCCGCCATGCACGATTTTGTTTCCGGCATTCTGGAAAGCGAGCCCTACAACTATGTATGCAACCTGACCTCCGGCGATGAAGCCAAATGGCCGGATGATACGCAGGTGAGCCAGAGCAAGCTGATGTTCCCTGTGCAGCAGGTCGACTACAGCAGCGCCGAAAAGCCCCGCAACGTGGTATTTCAGGAGTATATCGAGAGCAAGGGCTACAGCATCGACTTTAACACCGGCCTTGCCAAGCTGGAAAAGGATGCCGACGGCCGCATCACCGGCGTTATCGCCCAGAGCACTGCCGACGACCACTTCATCCGCATCAACGCAGCCAAGGGCGTACTGCTGGCCTGTGGCGGCTATGCAGGCAATCCCTACATGATGGAGCAACTGGACCCGCTGGGCACCAGCGTGACCACCGCCTGCTCCTATACCCCTGCTGACAAGGGCTATGGTATCCGCGCCGCTATCTGGGCAGGTGCACATCTGGATGCAGAGCCTGCTCCCGTGCTGTTCGACCGCGGTCTGGTGGCACCCGGTGTGGATGCCGGTTATGCGGACAACGGCTCTGCCTTTGGCGGCAAGGCCTTCCCCGGCACTGTGGGTCAGTACAACCCCGGCAGCCAGCCCTTCCTGAAGGTCAACCGCCATGGCGAGCGTTTTATGAACGAAAGTCAGGAATACGACAATGCCTCCCATGCTTCTTTCCAGCAGCCGGGGCACGTTTATGCCATGATCCACGATGCAAACTTCCGCAGCGACGTAGATCGTTTCCACACCATCGGTTGCTCTGCACTGACCCGTTACATCCCCGGCATGATGGAAGCTCAGCTGGAGCAGTACGAGGGTGAGGGCCTGATCATGAAGGCGGACACCATTGAAGAGCTTGCCGACAAGATGGGCTTTACCGGTGCTGACAAGGACAACTTTGTAGCCACCGTTGCCCGCTACAATGAGCTGTACGACAAACAGAACGACGAGGACTTCGGCAAGCCTGCAAGCCGCCTGAGCGCCATCCGCACCGCGCCCTTCTACGGCTGCTGGCTGGGTGCCTCTCTGCTGTGCAGTATGCAGGGTATTTCCATCACTGAAAACTGCCAGGCGAAGGATAGCAACAACGAGCCCATTCCCGGCCTGTACATTACCGGCGATATGTCCGGTAGCTTCTTCCAGAACAACTACCCCTGCGTCATGGGCGGCACCGCTTGTGGCCGCACCCTGACCTTTGCCATCAAATCCGTCAAGCAGATGGCTGGTCTTGAGAACGCCTGATAAAGCGCAGTTCTCCGGCATACTCTAAGCGTTTCTTCTTTTTCATGTGAAGAGGGGCGGTCCCATTTGGGGCTGCCCCTCTTTGTGTTATTCTGCAGTTTGCTTATCGCAGCATAGTTTTTCCATATACAAATCTTCCCTGTATCTTCCGCTGTGCATTGAGCCGATAGCTATTCACAAAACGCAGATCCTCTCTCCAGCAATCGCAGGCGTCCTCCATTTTGACACGCCCCGACTGGCGATGGATCAGCCATTCCAGATGGTTTACGATCTGGTGCTTGGACATCAGGCCATTGTCCATCAATTGCTGCAACAGCCGTTGACGCTCCCCCGTGCTCATTTCTGCTGTTTTTGCCACCGTGTAGCCATACAGATTCAGTTCCGAATTTTTCCGCAGATTGCCGTAGTCCATATCACCGTCATACTCGTCTGCCACAAGATGCACATACGGCAAACCATACCGCATTCTGTATTGCCGGTAACTTTCCTCATTGATGAAATATTTATTCTGCTGTTTGGAGTAATACACATCAATATAAACCGGCTCCACCCGATTTGCGCAGTACACCAGTGCCGTGACCATCTCGTATTCATCCGAATCCCGGGAAATATTATTCTGGCTCATGATCGTGATATTCTGAATATTTTCCGGGTCGCAAAACCTAGTAAACCCATCCAGATGATGCTCCTGCCCGGGCCACACCTTATAGTTATGGATTTTGATTGTGCCATATTTAGATGTAAACTCGCCTAACTGGTCGTGCGCAATGCGTCCAAGGAGTTCACGGCCGGTTGATACTGATTCATGAATCAGCATATCTTCTGGCACACATTTTCGTTTATCATTCTCATTTACAGTTGTCAGTATCCGAATAAGCCTGTCCTCGTCAGCAACTGTTGCCGCAATCTCTGCAATTTCCTTTTCGTATTTTTGATATGCAACTTGTTTAAACGTCACATCATCCCACTTTGGTTTATTCTTTTTTTCAGTTTTTATATGTAAGGAACTATATTTTATTCCTTTGCTTCCAGAAAAAACAATCTCAGCAGGATTCAACTTTTTATCTTTTAATTCAGCCGGTAAAATTTCGAGCGTGTCTTTTTTGGTTTCACAGTTGTTTATTATTGTACTTGCTTTTTCTATTTCATCTTCTGAAATATATATAGTATTACACTTTATGCAATAGTATCCATATAATAGTTGCTCCTGCTTTGTTTTCTTTCCTGTTAGTAGCCATCCCATCAGTTTCATGTTATTTTTGTGTTTCGGGCACCTCTTCCGTGCAGGCCTTTCGACATTGACCTCAACTTTACGGCTCTCTAAAAACGGAAATTTCGCCTTATATTTCTCGCAGTCTTTTTGTGCTTTCGCTTCTTTTCTTCCTATTTCTTGTAATTTGGTTTCAAGATAATCCAAATTTAAATATTCTATATATTGTTCCAGAAACTCCTTTTCAGCAAGTTTTTGCGGAACAAAAACAGCGTGACATCTCGTACAAGAATATCCCATAATCGTAGCATCTTTCAGTTTTCCTTTTCCACTCTGCAGTGTCAACGATACTGGGTTAAATGCTATTTTCCTATTACATACTGGGCACTCTTTATAATCCAGGTCCCGTAGTACATATATTGTTTTCGGCATCACAGCGTTAAGCTTTTCTTCTTTTTTCGCAAGTTCTGCTTCTCGTTGCTTTTCTTTTTCCCGTTTCTTTTGTTCTTCTTCCTGTTTTTTTCTCCTAACCTCTTGTTGTTCTCTTTCTTTTCTTTGATTTTCTAGTTCTTTTTTTCTTATTTCATCGTTTTTTTCTTGTTCATATCTATCATTTTGCTGTTGAATTTTAAGTTTCAGCACATCTTTTCTTTCTTCATTCTGAAACTCGTCCATATCCGAAACAGAACAGTACAACGTTTCATCCAGTACAAACTTCGGACATCCTTTCAGAAGCGTCCCTGTGTAAACTTTCTTACATATTGGACAATGCCCCGTAACCACATCGCATTCTTTTCCCACTATTTCAAGTTTTCTTGTTTCCATTCGCAAAATTTTTTTATGCACTGGGCACCGTACCACATTTTCGTTTTCCATTTATAACCACCGCCAATTGTCATTATTTTATCAATTGTAACATACTCTTATGTAGTAAACAATCCATTCATCTGCTTTCTGTCAAAACAGAAAAATCCTTTGGTCATATTGCCCTTTTTACCCCGCACGCCCCCTACACAAATGCCCGCGATTGTGCTATGATAAGCGTGAAACCGGGCAGTTCATTCCCGCCCGGTCACAAGATCGAGGTGTTTGTACAAATGTCGGATATTCTGGATACCTTACGGCAGGAAGGGGTGGACCCCGCCCTGCTTACGGCGGTGCAGGAATACCGCGCCGCCCATCCGCTCAGCGAGGTGCTGCGCCCGCGCATCCCCGCCCCTGCCTTTACCTACTACGGCAAAGAGGTGTGGGAGCAGGCGCTGGCGGCCATCCTCTGCGGCGAAAACCTGCTGCTGGCCGGCGGCAAGGCCACCGGCAAAAACGTGCTGGCAGAAAACCTTGCCGCCGCCTTTGGCCGCCCCGCATGGGACATCTCTTTTCATGTAAACATGGACGCCGCCTCCCTGATCGGCATGGATACCTTTGCGGGCGGGCAGGTGGTGTTCCGTCCCGGGCCGGTGTACCGCTGCGCACAGTGCGGCGGCTTCGGCGTGCTGGACGAGATCAACATGGCCAAAAACGAGGCGCTGGCGGTGCTGCACGCGGTGCTGGACTTCCGCCGCGCCATCGACGTACCCGGTTACGACCGCATCCCGCTGGCCGAGGAGACCCGCTTTATTGCCACCATGAACTACGGCTACGCGGGCACCCGGGAGCTGAACGAGGCGCTTACCTCCCGCTTTGCGGTGGTGCAGATGCCCACCATCACACAGGATAATCTGGAAAAGCTGCTGCGGGCGCAGTTCCCGGATCTTACCGCAAAATATGTGCACCAGTTTGCACTGCTGTTTCTGGACCTGCAGAAAAAATGCGACAGTGCCGAGATTTCCACCAAAGCGCTGGATCTGCGCGGTATGCTGGACGCGCTACGGCTGATCCGCAGGGGCATCCCAGCCGGGGCGGCGCTGGATATGGGCATCACCAACAAGGCCTTTGACTCCTACGAGCAGGGGCTGATCCGGGACGTGATCGCCGCACGCATCCCGGCCAAGTTGGATGCCGGAAAGCTGTTTGCCTGATGGACGCCCAAAGCTACACCGCGCAGGAGCGGCGTGCGGCCAATCAGGTCTGGGCCGCTGCCGGAGCCTACGGTTTTGAGCCGCTGTTTCTGGCCCGCAACACGGACGGCACCATTGATTTTTACATGAACTGCATCGTAGGGCTGGTGCACAAATACTACGGTGACGCGCTGATTCGGGACATTTTTTCCGCTTGGGAGGGTGACACACGCCAGCCCATGCTGGACGATATGGCGTGGCTGTACTTAGAAAACGCCGCCTATCGGCTGGAGCTGCCCCGCCGCCCGGTGCTGGAGGCGCTGCGGTTTGCCCACGCGGACTACTTTTTTGCCATCCAGTATAAGCTTTCGCGGCAGGAGTGGATGGCGAAAAACCAGCTGGTGTACACCATGCAGGCTGCGCGCTGGCGCAAGGTTCTGGGACACACCGCCCCGGTCATGACCCCTTACGAAAGCAGCCTTGCCGCCGCGCTGGAACCGGAGACCGTACCGGAACCAGCACAGCTCAAAAACGACCTGCTGGCGCTGTTTGCAAAGTTCGCCCTGTTTGACGGCAAGGTGCGCCAGAAGCCCGCACTGCATCTGCGGCTGCAAGGCTTTTGGGCAAAGCTTGCCACCAAAACCATGCCCACCCAGATGATCAAAACCGACCGGGTGACAGTGGAGCATTCCGGTGCGGTGGATGCCACAGGCAGCGGGCTGGCGGTGAACAAGCGCCGGGCAAACATCACCCTGAAGCAACGCGCCGCACAGGATCGCGCCTACATTGAAAGCTGCTTTGGGCGCTGCTTCTACCCGCCGGAGCAGCTGCGCAAGACCGAGCAGGAGCTGTGCACCGGAGTGCATCTGGGCTGTCATTTGTGGTTCAGCGCCGGTGTACCCAGCCCGGCGCAGGCGCCCACCCCGGAAGCGCGGCAGCTGGCACAGCAGGCAGAATTGCAGGCCGAACGCAACCGCGCCTACTATGCAAAAAATCAGGAGCTGCACCGCAGCGTGGTGCTGCGCCTTACCGAACAGATCCGCAACTGTATTCTGGTGCATCAGCAGCCCGACCAGCGGGTGGCGCGCAGCGGCAACCTGTGCGCCGGGCGGGTGTGGCGCGCCCCTTACCTGAACGATAGCCGGGTGTTTTTGTGCCCGGAGGAGGAAAACTGCCCCGCCTTTACGGTGGACCTGCTGCTGGACGCCTCCGCCTCCCGCCTGCACTGTCAGGAGGTGATTGCGGCGCAGGGTGTCATTCTGGCCGAAAGCTTGGCCAACTGCGGTATTCCGGTGCGAGTAAGCGCCTTTAGCAGCCTGCGGGGCTATACGGTACTGCGGGTATTGAAAAGTTTTACGGACAAGAACCGGCAGAACATCTTCCGGTACTTCGCCTCAGGCTGGAACCGGGACGGTCTGGCACTGCGAGCTGCGGGCGATCTGATCCGGTATGCCCCCGGCCCCGCCCCGCGTCACCTGATGATCCTGCTGACCGATGCCAGCCCCAACGACAGCCGCCGCATTCCGCCCACAGCAGAGAACCCGCTGGGCTGCGCCTACGAGGACGCCGCCGGTGTGGCCGATACCGCCGCGCAGGTGCGCACCTTGCAGCGGCAGGGGGTGCGGGTGTCTGCCGTTTTTATGGGCGAGGACAGCAGCGCCGGTGCCGCCGCGCAGATCTACGGCAAAAATATGGCGCGCATCCGCGGCATGGATCAGCTTGCCCGCGCTGCCGGGCGATTGATCCAGAACGAGATTCGGGAGCTTGGCGATTGAAAAATATAAAATGACCCCTGTGGGAGCAACTCCTGCCTTAGCCGGCATCTCCCGCAGGGGTCATTTTTCACAACCGATTATCACAAAGTACAACCATGCTTTGAACTTCTGTTTGCTCCATGCCATAAGCTTTTGCAAAATTTTGTCGTTTTGAAGAAACTTGCAGTTGTTTTTTCCTCAAAAGTATGCTATACTACGTTCAGAGAAGTTTTATACAACCTGTCGGTCTGATCACCCAGCTGGCGCTTTTACAACGTTTCGCTGTTTGCTTTTTAGGAAGGAGATCAATCATGGACGCTTCCCGTTATTTTGACGCCATGCACAACGCCATGTCCACCCTGCACGCCGGTGCACAGCTGCTGCTCACCATCCGTTTGCAGGACACCTGCGGTAACGATGCCTATCTTGAAGTAAAACAGCTGCCCGGGGAGCAGAGCGCCCTTGTGTGCTACTCCACCATGGGGCGGCGCTGCCTGAATTTTCAGCTGTTCCGCAAGGGCTGGCAGCTGTGCCACAATGCCGATGGGCAGCTGACCGGGCGTTTTCCGTCCAGTGCCGACAACCTGCTGAGCCAGACCGACTTCCGCGCCTACTGCCGGGAGGATCGGCTGGATGCCGCCCGCACCCAGCGCCTTGTGGAGGAGCTTGGGCAGCGTGCCGGGACGAACTATGCTGGCTCCATCCCGCAGAATGCCCGCACCGGCGCACAGATCACGGTGGAAAGTCACCTTGGCTGCGGTGCACGCTGGAGTTACTGGAATCAGGACGCTTCCCCTTGCCTGCCGCTGGCCGCAATTTTGTACTGGCTGGCTGATTTTCTGGCCGGGAACGAGCGCCGCGCGTTGCAGTCTGACCCGCAGGCCGCCGCACTGGCTGCGCAGTGGCTGGCAAAGGACACCGCTGTGTTCTTTTGCCCCTCCCCTGCCCTGACGGTATCCTCTGCGACCGGTCATAGTGCCCCTGCTGCACGGCGCACCCGCCCCGCGCCGGTGCCTGCTGCACGCAGCAAGAGCTGGCAGAGCGTTTTGGCTGCCATGGCTGCTGTGTAAGCTGGTACCTTTTCAATCTGGTTTACATATAAAAGGCGAGT
>OODQ01000676.1_pt1 | contig 21742 bp, 20 predicted proteins | sample 1671321 | NCBI WGS metagenome assembly OODQ01 (sample SAMN06348144, study PRJEB24527) | human gut metagenome | biome: human gut; feature: ankylosing spondylitis patient; material: feces | host: Homo sapiens | place: China | collected 2015-10
TTAAAACAGCTGATTCATCAACAAATCTATCATTTATAAAGTTGTAAACTGGTGTATTATTCATTGTTCAAATATTATCAGTAAAAACTTATGACCAAATTGATAGCAAAAAAGCTTAAAATCAGAACATACAAAAAAGGTATTGAAAGTCAAAAGTCCCACGAATATATTACTTCTTACCATAATATATTCATGGGACTTTTTTGCTTGGGTCAGATCCAGTTATAATCTCCACCGGTTACTGCAAGACTCAGAAGTTCATCCATCTTTTCCACTTCTTCACCTTCAATCTTCTCGATCAGTTCTGCTGTATCCAATACATCCTCCAGGGATTCATCAGGGCCGATCTCATAATCAATTTCTGCTTCGCAGTCCGGACATGGGATTCTCTTCATTGTCTGCATGGAGAGAAAACGGTTGCCGCATTTCTTACATTCATAATATCCGCACTCTTTGGTGCCGTCTGGTACATAGTACATGAGTTAAGTTCCTTTCTATCTTTATCAAATAATTTTTTTATCCGAGCTTTATATATTATACTGTTTATACTGTTCGTAATACCGTTCGATGCCTTCGCAAAATAATAGACTGCTGAATAATTACCCCAGCTTATACATCCTGTTTTCAGGCATCAGACCGTGAATACGCATTCTTCATCTGGCTGCTCAGTTCAAACAGTACTTTATTTAAAGTATCTGCAGCTGCTTTCTTCACCATCTCTGCAATCTTCTCATTTGCTTCTTCTTTCAGTTCCATTCTCTTTTGTGCATCGGACTCTTTCGCAAGCAATGCATCATATGTATTGATCAGCTCATGACCTTTTGCCATTACATGTTCCTGATAACGTTCAATATGGAACACAGAACTTCTGTAAGAAGCATCTGCCATAGCCGCGATCATTCGACTTGACCAGTAGAAGTTATCTGTAGAAACCTCTGCAGTTGTATTGGCGAGATATTCCGGTGTTTTAGTAACTCCTGCGTAGAACGGAACCAGCACATTAAATGCGTTGGATGCAAAAGCCACCCACTCCAGAATACCTGTATCTTCCGGCTGATTCGTGCGCATCTGGATCACAGACAAGAAATCATTTCTGTTAATACCAATGGAGCGGAACGCACCTTTCATGGATTTATCCCCATATGCAGCATATGGGTCATATGGAGTTCCCTGGAAATGTGCAGACAGAACATATTTCACATCTTCCACTGTAATCTTCTTCTCCGGCACCATGCACCAAGGAATATCATCAGAAGCCGGAGTAAAGTCTGCATCCGGACCGTCCCATTTCTTTGTGTGCGGATTCAGATAACGTTCCATAAACCATGCACGCGGTGTATTGTATACATGATCTGCATCATCATGGCTGCCAAAAGCATCACGTGGGTTGAGCACACCATCCATAGAAAGATCCAGATGATATTTTTCAATAAATTCTTTCAGGTCTGCAGAGCACATGTCCTCTTTCTGCTCTCCGAGAGCATCTTCCAGATCAAAGGAATCAATTCCCAGCTGGTTCGGCATTACCACATACATATTGTCAGGAACTCTGCGCGCCATCCAGTGATGTCCTCCGATCGTCTCCAGCCACCAGATCTCATCCTTATCCTGAAAAGCAATTCCGTTCATCTCATAAGTTCCATATTTCTCCAGCAGGCTTCCGAGACGTTTCACGCCCTCTCTTGCACTGTGGATATAAGGCAGAACAATATAAACAATATCCTCTTCTCCGATACCGCCTGCGATTTCTTCTTTCCCGTCCTCTGCAGGCTGATAAACAACCAGCGGATCTGCACCGAGAACACGCGGATTGGAAGTGATGGTTTCTGTGGCAGTCATTCCGACATTGGCTTCATTCACACCACTTGCAGCCCACACACCTTCTCCTTTCAGAGCATTCGGCATGGATGTATATCTCATTGGGTTGTCCGGCAGTTCGATCTCTACATGAGAAATCTCAGATTTATATTTACGTGGCTGCGCCTCAGGATGAGTCACCACAAATTTCTTAGCAGTAAAATGTCCGGAACCGGAATCATCGTTTCTTGCGATCATTGTAGAACCATCGTAGGATGCTTTCTTACCGACTAATATTGTTGTACACGGCATAATGCGTTACCTCCTTTTATCTGTCACTTCGTTTTTCTCCGATTTGTCTGTTGACAGACGCTGATAAAATTATAGCACTTTTCGACATGATTCACCATCCTGTTTATTCTACCATTTTTTCTTTTAATTTCTCCTCATTTTCTCGTCCAAGCTCGTTTGTCATTCCATTCAGTGCGAATAAAACCGCCGCCATCAAAAACATGATTGCAGGTCCAAAATTAATAACTGCATTCATTTTTGTCAATGTTGCAGTGGACATCTGCGTATTTGCTTTAAAACCTACCAGCCCAATTGCAAGAATTCCTACAGCACCCCCAATTGCATTTCCAAGTTTTGTAGAAAAAGAAATACAGCTATAAATCACCCCGTCTGAGCGTATCCCACATCGCAGCCAGTTATCATCAATAATCTCCGCGCCTAATGTATAAGATACAATTCCTCCAAGGTTAGTTGCTCCATATGCAAATCCAAGCGCAACAATAACAAAGCTCATTCGCATCTGTCCCATAAAGAAGAAAAGGACACAACACAATGCCTGAAGCAGAGAAGATATAGCTCCTACTGTCTTTTTATTTATCCTGTTCAGAAGAAATGGTGCATAAAAATTTACAATCATCATTCCTGCTGACATTGCTGTTGCAAAAACTGCTATCATTTTAGGCTGATTCAAAATATAGATAAAATAATAAGCCATGATACCCAGTCTTCCAAAAATTCCTGTAAGAAATGTCAATTCCGCAAGAATCAAAAGCAATGCATTTCTGTCGGAAAAAGTATATTGAAAAGAACGAAACAGCGCAAGTGTTGTGCTATCACGTTTCTGATAACGTTTATTTCCAATGTTCTCTTTTGTAAAGGCCACACAAATTAAAAAACACGGAATAGAAAGTATTGAAAAAATAACTGCCGTCAGAAAATATCCTCTTCCATCAGAAGTAGAACCCTGACCAAATTTCATGATCATCGGCATAGTAACTGCACCCATCAAGATTTGTACAATTCCTCCCATAATACCGCGAAATGCATTTAGTGAAACTCTCTGCCGATTATCTGCAGTCATCGAATTAGCCAAGCAGCCCACCGAAATATTTACTGCTGTATATGCCATTCCACAACCAATATAAGTAATCGCACACCATAATATTTTCCCTGTTGAAGACAAATCAAGATTCAAAAATGTCAGACAGTTCAAAACTGCCAAAATTGGAGCACCAAATAAAATATACGGTCGATAACGTCCCATTTTACTATTTGTATTCTCTGCAATTGCACCAAACATAGGATCATTGACTGCATCCCATATTCGTGCTATGAGCATAATAAAAGAAATTCCTGCAGGAAGCAGACCTACTACATCCGTATAATATAATGTAAGATAAGAACTTATCAGTGACCAGATAAATTGCGATCCGGCTTCTCCCATTCCATATCCTAATTTATTCCAGACAGAAAGACTGTTTTTATATTTTTTTGAAAAATTTTCTGACAAATCATGCTTCATGCTTTATTCTCCATATACTATCTGGAGGCAGAATATTTGCCCCCAGTATAATACTCCAAATATGACAGTTAAATTTTATTTCTATTTTTCGATATAACGAAACCAATCAAATGCAGCTTCATTATCGGAATCTCTTCCGTTTCCTGTTGCATACATTCCAAGCATTGTACCGCACATACACCCGACTTTCTCTGGATTGATCACTGCGCCATCAATTCTACATAATTCTTTCAGCTCTTCTTCAGATTCCCCATAACGGATGCAAAAATCTTCATGCTGCATATCAAGTTGTAAAATAATTTCAGACTTATCATAAGCTTCAGAACAGATAATTTCACGATTCGTAGTGCTTGTAAATCCTGGAAAATATGGCGGCTGTATATAATCAGCTGTAATGACAACAACACGGACTACCTGTTTTCCGTCTTCACATGCACGTTCGATGTGAATCTGATGATTCATGGCCTGTACTGCCGCAATTCCTGCACTTTCCTGTCCTTCCGGATAAAATTTTACAGCGGCTGTAATTACAGCATCCATTGCACATTGTCTTCTTGAAACAAATGCAACATATTTGTCATCTGCCAGAATTCCATCCATCTTCATCTGCTCCAGATCATCATCAAGCCTCTGTCTGATACATTTTAATTTCAAACATGAATCTTCGATTTTCCAGCAATCCTTTGCAGGTGTGCCCCAAAACACCATATACATTGGAAGTTTCTGATCATCAAAATCATCAAATTTATTTTCTTTCGGATAAAATGTTTCCGATAATGATTTCGGTCCCTCATAACTCCACTCCACTTTACCAGTTTCAGGGCTGAATACCGGCCAGTCTCTTTCCCAGATTACAGGACAGATAAATGTTTCACGACCCAAATTTTTAAATTTTCCATCAATCAAACGGGATCCAAGCATAACTGCATACCAGCTTCCATCCTTTAACTGTACAAAGTCGGCATGTCCTATATTGATAATTGGACTGGAAAATCCCATATTTCTATGTGTCATAACAGGGTTTGCCGGATTTCCTTCAAAGAAGCTGAATAATTCTTTTGAACGTGCTATCATTACTGCGTGATAATGTTCTGTTCCACCTTCAGCAATCATCAAATAATAGTAATCTCCAATATGATACAGATGAGGAGCTTCCGGAGAAGAACCGCCTCTCATTGCACTATTATAAATAGTATATGGTTCGCCTGTCACACGGAAATTTTCAATATCATATGGTGCAACCCAGATTCCCCTTTCCTTCACGCCTGTACCGTTATCCCAGACATCACCGGTTCCCATAACATAGCAACTTCCATCATTATCAAAGAAAAGAGAAGCATCAATTCCAGGAACATCCGTCATCCAGTGAGGTTCGGACCACGGACCTACCGGATTTTGGGCAGTACAGATATAGTTTCCCTTATCTGCAAAGTTTGCATTAATAATATAATAAGTTCCATTATTGTAACGAATTGTTGGTGCCATAAGGCCGCCAACACCACAATTTCTTTCCATATGAAATCCGTTCTCTTCAGTTAAAGCATTTCCTATCTGTTCCCAGTGAGCAAAATCCTTGCTGTGAAAAACAGGAATTCCCGGAAACATTTCAAAGCTGGAACATGTAAGATAAAAATCATCATCCACACGAATGATAGAAGGGTCTGGATAATAACCCGGTATAATCGGATTTTTTAACTGATAACTCATTTGTTCATCTCCTTTAATTTCTGTTCATTTTCTTTACCTTTTTTATTTGTCATACGGATCATTAAAAATGGAATAATAGCTGCCAGGAAGCAGATTGCAGGTCCGAAGTTAATAACTGCATTCATTTTGGTCAGTATTTCAGCAGACATGGTAGAATTCGCCACAAATCCAACAGCACCCAGAACAACAATACCTATCGCACCACCAATAGCATTTCCAATCTTTGTTGAAAAAGAAATAACTGTAACAATCATACCATCGGAACGTTTTCCTGTTCGAATCCAGTTGTCATCGATCAGCTCACCAACCAGTCCTACTGAAACAAGACCAACCATGTTGGTTGCGCCATATATCAAGCCTACGCCTGCAACAAGAAGAACTGAAGCATGTGCTTCTCCCATAAAGAAGAACGCAATACAACAGCCGGCCTGAAGAATACATGACAGAACACCAACCAGTTTTTTATCAATATGATTCAGTAAATATGGAGTATAGAAATTAACAACCAGCATACCAACAGTCATGGCAGTTCCAAAAGATGCCATACCCATAGGTTCTCCAAGTACATAGATAAAATAGTAAACCATAACGCCAATTCTTCCAAAAACACCTGTCAGATACAGAATCATTGCAATAACCAACCATGCAACATTCCAGTCTTTTAAAGCATTTTTGAATGAGGAGCCAATCATAACGAGTGGATTTGTTCTTTCCCCTGATACACTGCCACCGCCAATTACTTCTTTTGTTGACTTAAAGCAAATCATGAAACATGGGATTGAAACAATTGAAAAAATTAATACAGTAAAAAAGTATCCTTTTGCAGAATTTGTATTTCCGCCACCAAATTTCATCAGCATCGGCATGGTGACTGCATTTACAATAATACCAAAAATGCTTGAAATAACACCTTTTACTGCATTTGCAGAAACACGTTCTGAATTAATTGATGTCAGAGAATTAACAACACATGCTACTGCACCATTTGCAAATGAATATGCTGTACAGCATCCAATATAAGTAAAAATGCACCAGAAAGCTTTTGCACTATCCGGTATATTCAGATTAAGAAATGTCAATGTACTGAAAATTGCCAGAATCGGTGATACATACAGTAAGTATGGTCTGTACCTTCCATATTTTGAACGGGTATTCTCAGCTATACCACCAAAAATAGGATCGCAGAGAGCCTGCCATATTCTTGCAATCAGCATAATAACAGAAATAACAGCCGGTGCCAGTCCGACAACATCTGAATAAAATACTGTCAGATAAGAGCCGATCATTGTAAAGGAAAGAGTACTTCCCGCTTCACCCATTCCATAACCAATTTTCTGGGCCAGAGATAATTTGACCGCTGCCGGGTCACTTACAGCTTTCGTTTCTTGAGGTTTCATGTCACATAAACTCCTTTCTTAAAAAGTGATCATTACCTGTTCTTTGAACTGTCTATATTTTAGTAAATACAGTCTCTGTTTTCTTTATTTTATCCATCTTTTTCTTGCTATCTTTTGATTAAAATTGACTATTTTCATTCTTATTGTTATAATAAGACAAGTAGATTGTCATATTTTGTCATTATTCAAATAAGCAAATCTACTCATAAAATAAACAGGCAAAAACTTACTGTCTTAGGAGAAATACATATGGTATATAATTTCAATGTCAAATTTTATAATGGACCTGTCACCATCGACACTATTCAAAATGAATATCTTCTATTATATGTTATTCGCGGCAGCTGCCATGTTCATCTTGCTTCAGAAACACTCCACATGAATCCAAAAGATGTTCTTATGATCAATGGAAACCGACATTTTAAGCTTCAAAACCAACCCTCTGCTTTTTTACTTGCTATTTATGTACGCGCAGAACTGTTTCGCCAGTTGACAAATACACATCTGCCACATTTTCGCTGTTGCAGTGTTCAATATTCCAGCGTAAAATATGAGCAGCTTCAATATATGCTCTATGATCTGCTGGGTGAGTATGCACTTGAAATCAACGGAATGAATGCAAAAAAACTAAGCATTCTGTATAAGATCTGCGATCATCTGATTCATTCTTTTATGCTCTCAGATAACCAGCCTTTATCTGAAAGCTCTGAAGAACGGCTTGATCCTGTTTTTTCGTATATTGCAGAGCACTTTTCTGAACCGCTTTCGCTTCCGTCTGTTTCCGAACAGATCCATATTGCTCCTACTTCCTTATCTCGTCTGTTTAAAAAAAATACCGGCATTACATTTGTGCAGTACGTTACAAAAGTCCGCCTTCAGCACGCTGTTTCTGATCTGACTGGAAGTCAGATGCCGGTTTCCAATATCGCACTTAACAATGGGTTTTCAACTGCTTCTCAATTTAATAAAATTTTCAGACAAAATTATAATCTTTCCCCAAGTGAATACCGTCAACAGGAGGCAATTCGAAAAGATAATCCAGATGTACAGAATCCATCTCAAATTTCCGCCATGCTGAATAAATATCGTTCCAAAACCCGGATGGTTGTAGTCAAGGAGCAGAAAATAAGGCTTCAGTCAGCTGTTATTGACTGTACCAGAGGTAAGGAAATCCATAATCCCTGGGGAACTATGCTATATCTTGGTTTTGCATCCCGACTTCTTTCTGGAACATTTCAACGGCAGATTCAATTTTTAAAACGTAATCTTGATTTTGAATATGGATGTATTAATGGACTTTTCTCCCCTGAATTTGGTCTCATTAATCAGGAGCAGCTAGATCAGTTAAATTTTGTTAATTTGGACTATATTTTAGATTCCCTTGTTGAAAACGGAATATGCCCCTTGATTGTCTTCGATAATCAAATCCTGAAAATGCTGAAAAAATTAAGCGAAATTCAGGAAATATCCATTATCCGTATCTTTTCTGATTCGCAACAATTTAATAGTATCGTTGAAAAAATTCTTATGCATGTCATCAATAGATACGGTCTAAAAGAAGTATCAAACTGGAAGTTTATGATTTGGTATTATGTCTATAAACAAACCTTAATCGGTATTCCTGGAAATTTTGTAGACATATGGGACAATTTTTTTGAAACTGTACGAAAAATAATCCCAAATGCTCCTGTAGGCGGCGTCAGCTACAGTCCCTCCCTGCATAAAGACAGTATCGTAAACTTCTACCGTGAATGGACAAATGCAAAACATATGCCAGATTTTATAACTATAAATTCTTTTCCTTACCGCGAAGCAGAACAGCCTACAAAAATGAATGCCATACGGCAAAATATTGATACCTTCTTTTCTGATGATCTTGCTTATATCCATTCTGTTCTGGAGGAAGTCCATTTTCCTGAATGTCCCATTGTTGTAATGGAATGGAATCTTAGTTTTATACAAAGGAATTCATTTAATGATATGGCTGCCAAAGCAGCAATTATGATAAAACAGATGACAGATTCACTTGGCGAAGTAGACTATGTTTGTTACTGGCATGCAAGTGATATCTTTGCCGGAGATTTTGATGCAAAGCGAATTCTGAACGGAGCATGTGGTCTGATCAGTTCAGACGGATTTTGTAAGCCACCTTATTATGCATTACTTTTCTTCAAACAATTATACAATTATCTGGTTGAACGAGGCAGTCATTACATTGTTACAAAGAATGGTCTTGATCACTTTGCTATTATTCTTTTTAATAATAAATCATTGAATTATGAATACTATTCAAGAGATGAATCTACGATTGAGATGAATGATGATCAAAAGATTTTCAGTAATCATGATGCTTTGGAAATCACCCTCACTCTTCAGGGAGTACAAAACCGAGACTATCATGTCCGTAAGCAGATTTTTGGTCCAGAATCTGGCAGTATCCTTGATGAATGGAGACATCTGGGAACAGATCTACAACTGACCTTAAACGAAATTTCCTATCTGAAACGGTGCAGTATTCCTCATAGAAAAAACGAAACTATCCTTGCAGAAAATAAGACTCTTATTATACAGGAATTATTACAAGAGCATGAGGTGATGTTTATACAGATTGATTAATACATTATCGTTATTTTACACGTGCTACATTATAAAAAACTATATTTCAAATCCAGCTTATTCTGGTAAGAATTATTTCTTCCAGAATAAGCTCTTTAATCGTTTCATTTTCAATAATACAATTGCAATTTTAGTCAACTGCATGTTTAATAATCCCAATTCCAATCGGATACGGGCCTGTGTGAACTCCAATCGTTGCTCCAATCTGATAGATTCCGATTTTTTCAATTCCAAGGCGTTCTTTCACCAGATTTTTCAGCATTTCACGGAACTTCACTGCTTCTTCATAATCGTATCCATAACCAATACAGAAACTGTATTCTCCCGGTTTTGCATTAACTTCATCCAAATATTCTCTGGTCATGTCTACGACTTTCTTCATGGATCTGACACGTCCTCTGGCTAAACCGGAACTGAAGATTTCGCCTTCTTTTAGTGTAATCATCGGTTTGATTCCAAGTGCACCTGCTGCAATTCCTGCAAGCTTTCCGATTCTTCCGCCATGCTGCAGATAGTCAATACTTCCAACTGTAAAAAGAATACGTCCGGTCTCACGGATTGGAAGAATCTTTTCAATGATTTCTTCATAATCCATTCCCATATCACGCAGTCTGCATGCTTCCAGCACAAAAAGTCCCTGAAGAACTGTATTTATTGTAGAATCAATTACTGTAATCTTTGCCTGCGGATATTTCTCTTCAATCATCCCTTTTGCCACTGTTGCAGACTGCAGAGAACCACTGAATTTCTTTGTAATACAAATACAGATAACCGGAATATTCTCTTTCGCACTCTTCTCAAATGCATGATAAAAATCATCTACTGACGGCATAGATGATTTTGGAAATACATCCGGATGATCCACCATCTCCTGATAAAAATCCCGGATTCCGATTTCTACTACTTCTTTCTTATATGTCTCACTGTCAAAAGACACATAAAAGGGAACGACTTCAATATCTTTTTCTCTCGTAAGTTCCTGTGGAAGATCCAGCGAGCCATCGCTGACGATCTGAACTTTCTTTTGCATAATATACCTCTCCTGATTCATGTGATACGGATAAAAACATCCGCATTCCTTTAAAACATAATTTTTCCTTTTTAAATAAACGAGAAACATTATAGCACAAGAATCTGGATTGATGCAGGCATTACTACAGATTTTATACTTTTTTAAGATATCAGTATTGTTTTCATCTGCTGTATGGTTTTCTTTACTTCATAAACAATCTGGCTGTTTATGATATCAAAATGTATCTCTTTTCCGCTTCCTCCATACTTAGCTTCATAAATTGCAGTTTTCTCTTCATCATGTTCTTTATATCTGGCTTTACCGGCCAGGTAAGCATTGGAATTTGCATGATTCGGATAGTTCTGGCTCTTCTGGATGTAAAACATTTCTTTATTTTCTCTAAGGTCTGCTTCCAATTTGTCCAGTTTTTCCAGAAACAGCTTGGTTACTTTCGGATAATGTTCCTTAATATAAACCAGATTTCCATGCAAACAAGTAGCACTCTTTTCCATAAGTCTGCGTTCTTCCTCATTCGTAAAATCTGCATACTCATCTGGCTGTACCTCATTTCCTGCAATAGATCTCTGCAACTGCTCAAACCAGTACAGATGCCTGGACATACTGTCCGGGAACATAAAATACGTGGAGAATTCATGATCGATCATCGGCGCCAGCCGCAGGATTTCGCCTGCCTCATTGCATATAAATGCAATGTTCTCATAATGGTAATTCTGATCACCTTTCAGAACCGAGATCAATATCTGAATCGCCAGCTCCTCCGCCAGTTCCTGATGGGTCTGGAAATAATCTGCGTTCAGTATCTCTGTATAGTCATAGAACATCTGACAATAATTTACATAATCATTAATGTTTACTTTGTCACCCGGATACTTCCGAAAGAACTCCAAGAGATTCATCAGGTGTTCACCTTTTCCGTAGATCATCGGACATACAGTTCCATAATCATAATACTTCTCAGTCTCCGTCTCATAGTCTTTGCAAATGGCAAGCTGATACTGCGGAGCAGAAACAAAATACTCATTAATCACCCACGACCAGAATACTTCTGCATAAGCAAACAGAGGAGTAGAAAATGGCTTAGACTTTGTAAGTGGTTTGAACACCAAATTTTCATTAAAAACAGGAAAATATTTTTCACCTTTGACCACCCCGACAGTTTCTGCTGTCAAGTTTCTTGTTCGGGATGAATATTCATAAATTTGAGAACTGTAATTTGCTTTTTGTTTCATTGTTTCTATTTATTCCTTCCATGGTATTAATTTTACTCATATTTCTGTGTAATTTCCCAATATCCATTTCTAGGCGAACCATGTCGAACGAGTATACCATATTCTTTCAGTTTTCTTATATTTTTTTCTACACTTCGACTACTAATGCATAATTCCTCTGCTATTTTTGCCGCCGGTAGACGAGCATCTATAGAAAGAATGTTAATAATTTTCTTTTGAATATCATTTAATTCATTTTTCCGAACTTTCTCCGAACTTTCTCCGAACTTTCTCCGAACTTTCTCCGAACTTTCTCCGCATTTTCTCTGATTCCATTCCGTTTTCTTTACAGAATTAGATTCTATCTGACCTGAAGAAATATTTCTAAACAATTCTACTCGGAACATATTATCAAATTCCTGAATTTTAGGCTCTGGAAGTCCATATTCTCTTGCACAGTTAAAAATTCTTTTTATTCCACTTCCCCAAGCCTCTACAAGTCCCATCTGGCTAAAGACATTGGCAATACCTTTATTTCTAAGTTTTGAATGTCCATTCATTACCTCTTCATAAGTCAATCCATTATATAAGCCTCCCGGCGACGTTACTTCCAGACGATCATCGTATATCGCAACCTGAATACAGGATTCATCCAATAAATTCCGATGGCAATGTGCATTAATAATCATTTCCCTGATAGCTTCAGGTGGAAGTTCATATTTTTCCTTACGTACTAGTCCGCCAATTGTAGCGCCAAGTCTGATATTCCTCAACACAAAATCTACCGCTTCCTCTATCTGATTATACACAGGTCCAGTAAATTCTCGTTTATCCAAAAACACAACTCTGTCCGCACCCTTAAACACAGCACACTGTGTCTTTGAAAATGGAAAATAATCTGATGTGAGTAATGCATACGCATTTGTTGCCAACAACTGACCATCACTTTGTTTTAAAATTTTCCAGTTAATAAGTTGTTCTTTTTTCACAGAGTTTGCAGACATTCCTGCTTTTTCTCTAAAACTTTCAATGTCTTTACAAAGTTTCTCCGTTGCTTCATCCGTAACAGGATATCCTACGCAAGTCAATTCATCCCATGATATTCGAGCTCCTTCCATTTCCAGTTCTTTAACTTTATCTGGAAATGCAAGTCTGGAAGTTCCAGCTACACGTATATAAGTGCCCTGCTCTTTTCCCTTTGATTTCAGATAATATGGACGATTCTTACCAGGTTCCACACTTACTACAATAACCGTTTTACCATTAACAGTTTGTGGTTCAATATCTGGGATAATCTGCGGCACACATGAATCTGAAACCGCATTAGCTATTCCATCCATTAATTGAAATAGCACTTCATTCTCTACTCCAACGATTTGATGTGTCCTGTCATCAACACCTATAATCAACTTTCCACCCTGTGTATTAGCAAAAGCTACTATTGTTTTCATGTACTTTTCACTTTTATCAGGCAGTGCCACCTTATATTCAATATTCTTAGACTCACCAGAAAATAATGCATCTTTTGCCATCATAATATAGAACCTCCTGTTTTTTAATACTATAAACAGTAATCGGTAAAGAAATCAATATCTAATTTCCTATCTCTTTTGTAAAATAAGATTTTCCATTTTCTTTTTTATTTATAGCCAAGGCAATTCAAATCATCATTCTCAAAATTCATCCCATAAGCTTTTAAAGAGACTGACCAATCGCAAGTATACCTGCTATTGCCTCTTTGCCATTTCAATTCACAGCCTCGCAGAGAGGCTGACGAATTTCTTCTGTATTTTGTGCCAAAATTGAATTATTTCAACTCACAGCCTCATAAGAAGGCTGACTGCAGACGGTAGATCTCCAGTGCCCTACGGATTGAGATACTCTGTTTTCGTACTTCTGCTCCATAGCTGGATACTGTCTGTATCTATTTCTCTCCTGATAATGCATTACCTACCTTACTAAGGAATTATATCATTTTTTATTACTACCTATATCAGATAAATGATTTTTGATCAAATGATAAATCACCCTTCCATCTTTTTGTCCAAAAGAATGCAAGGAGCCTGTATATAATTCTTTCTTTCCCTGAAGCTTTTTCGACTCCATAAAATCTATAATCTCCGCAGTTCTCTCCTCATATTCCGTTCCCTCAAGGATTCCTTCTAATTCTTTTCGCATTTTATTACGCTCTTCAATCCTTGCACATTCTGCTGCCAGATCAAGTGTTGACATCCTATTCTGGAGCATCTTTCTTCGCCAGATGTCGCGAGAGGAATTGAAAAGTGTAAATGCATTCTCTATATTTCCGGCTTTCACAACCTGAGGTTTCGCGGCATCTCTATTTACACAAAAGAAATCTATCACCGCTTGGAATCCTTTGTCGTTGCTTATGATTCCAATCTTTTTCTCACCACGTTCACTGATTATCCCGCACTCCGCAGCGATATAAAAATCAAGTGCATTCTTTCCGCTTCCTTTTAATTTTACTACTCTAAATTCACATCCACTGTCTTTGATGTCCTGCAGATAATCGCACCTTATTTTCCCACAACAATTACTGTAGAAAATAATCAGGGTATCATCAGCACATAATGCATCCGCCCCTTTTAATCCGTTTGATCCATTCACGTTCTCATAATCAACCAGTATCGCTGCCATCTGACTTCCTCCATAATTATTACCAGTGTATTTCCCACATTTTTCTTGCCTTATTTATTATGTATTCGTATAATAACCATAGGTTACATTTTCTTCTACGATATCATAACCAATGGTTATTTTCAAGAGGTGAATCCAATGAAATTTTATCCTGAACGATTGACACAATTAAGAGAATCTTTAAATATCAGCAAGGCTGAAGCTGCCCGCAGACTCAATATTTCTGCAATGACTTATGGTCGTTATGAAAAAGGCGAGCGCGAACCATCTTATCAGTCTGTATGCTATATTGCGCAGGTTTTTCACTGCAATGTGGATTTTCTGTATGGAGTTTCGGATGATATGGATTGTGATTATATTATTATTTCACGTTCAGAATCTCCGGATCTATATGCTTTGGTAGAAATTATGAAGAAAGATGCTGAACTAAGCAACCGGCTGACTATCTACGCCAGAGAATTGCTCAAAAAAGAGAAAACACCTGAAAATTAGTCTGTTAATTATATTACAGCTAATTTTCGGGTGTTTCTCCGACGTTTTCTCCGACGTTTTCTCCGAACTTTCTCCGACGTTAATACAACGTTCCTACATACCCTTGCGTTTCCCGTTTCATATAGCATTCATTGACCTGATCAGATTCCATAATTTCCAGTACATATTCCATCCCTGTAGCCAATTCGCGTTTTTTCAGTTCTTCTAATGGAATCCAGTATACTTTTCCCTCTTCAGAACTTTTTAATTCACCGGAAAATTTCTCTGCTTTGTAGAGAAAAAGTACATTATGAATGCCATTTCTATGCCAATGATATACCCCTCGCAGCTTCGGGTTTTCTATTTTTAATCCGGTTTCTTCCCAGACTTCGCGGATTACGGAATCGTTAAATATTTCGTTCTTCTCCACATGTCCGCCGGGGAAGGTTGTTCCGGTGTAGCTGTCGTTTACTTTGTCCAGTGCCAGGACATTTCCTGCATTGTCGCAGATCATGCACATATTCATGAAGCAAGCCTGATCTATATAGTTTTCCCCTTTTTCATTAAATAATCTTTTAACCCGCTTGTTAACATTAGATCTTTTTGATTTGTAATGCTTCAAGACCTCTCCATAAGGAACCCATATTCCAGCTTCTTCAATTTTTTCATATACTTTATCTACTACTTCTGACAGTTGTTTGTCATTTGGAAATGTATATTTTTTAGTATAAAAATCTCTTGTTTCCTGAAACATCCATTCTGCAATTTTTTCTTTCTGTTTCAGTTTTAAATGGGAATATTTCTTATCCGTCTGTACTAATCGTCCATCTGTTATTTCATGATTCTTTTGTGACATTATTAAATTTTCCTCTTATTTTCTTTGCAATTAACAATATAAATTCCCGCGCAAACCAGGAGCAGAGCTATCAGGCTTCCAATATTGAATGCCTGCTTCACCTCACCAAGTATCAGAGCAGACAGAATCACACTGCACAACGGATTGACAAATCCAAAGATTGCAACTTTCGAAACATCATTCCATGCAAGCAGTACAGACCAAAGTGTATAGGCCACTGCAGAAACCATTGCCAGATAAAATATAATTGCCACACCTCCTACAGTAACATTTCCGAGATGTCCGCCCATTCCCACTCCGATCAGCGTCAGAACGATTCCTCCCATCGCAAACTGCGTTCCACTCAGCACTACTGGAGATACTGTTCTGGAAAATAGATTGATCAGGACCGTGGAAATTCCATAAGATAACTGCGCAATCAGAATAAATCCCTCACCAGTCAGCTTAAATCCCATATCCAGGGAATTTCCCATCAGATTGATCACAACAACTCCGGCAAATCCCAGAACGCATCCTGCTATTTTTCTGCCTGTCATTCGTTCATTACGAAAGATCAGACAGGACATCAGAATTGCGATAAAATTTCCAAGTCCAGTGATAATGCCGCCTTTTACTCCTGATGTATGTGCAACACCTATATAAAAGAAGAAATATTGTCCAACTGTCTGTGCCAGACATACTGGAACTGCATATTTCAGAATCTCTTTATCTGGGATCATCACTTTCTTTTCTCTGATTGATGCAAAGATCAGTACCAGGATTCCCGCCAGTGTAAAACGAACTCCCGCAAAGACAATCTGGCTTGCAGTATCTGCGGAATCTACCTGCATCAGGCGATAGCCTGTTTTAATTACCGGAATTGCGCTACCCCATAGGATACAGCAAATACATGCAAGGAGTGCTACGATTCCGGTTTTTGTTAATGTGTTTTGTTTTTGTGTCATTTTTGTTTTCTCTCTTTTCATTTGTTTTTCACTTTTTCTATTGTATCATAGATTTTTGACCCGTTGTTAATGGTTTTTGAAACTCCCTGCTTTACCACTTACTCATCCTGCTACAAGCCAATCCCTATCTATTACTTTTCACAATTAATGCAGAAAACTTATTGATTTATTTGAATTAAAAAGCAGAAATGCTCTCCACGAATAAACTCGCTTCAAACATTTCTGCTTCTGTAATCCAATCTGTAAATCTTTAAAAATAATATTCCTCAGAATAAATCCTCAGATCCTCTTTCGTCCATTCTCCGTTTTCGATATGAAAACTGTTCAACACCGGATAGTCTGCTATCAGTGACAGGATCAGGTAACTTGCTTTTGAGTCAAAGGCAAGACGAATATCTTCCACGGACGGGCGGGATGGAGACGACGGATGGGAATGCCAGTTTCCCAGCGGTTTCAGACCATTGGCACGCATATCTTTGATCGCATTCATCTGATCTCTTGGGTCCAGAGTAAAGTGGTCTTCGGCATGATCTTTATTTTCCAGGAAATATACTTTTTTGATTTCTCTTCCCTCTTCGGTCTCAGCACCGGCCAGAAGTCCGCAGGCTTCTTCCGGAAGATGTTCTTTTGCATAATTAACAATCTCATCATAGAGATGATCTCTCATTCTTATTATCGCCATATTTCTCTCCCGTTTATGCCTGGTTCTTAACCGAGTCAAGTAAGTCCCCTGTTTCAATTACAAAAAATGATAAGTAGTAGGTTGGAACTTGATCTATTTACTGTTCATCTCTTGTCGCAAAACGACCTGCAGTCTCCTCACAGACTTCCTGCTCGTAATCGATTGGCTCCAGGATTGTCGGATGATTGCCGCATACTGCACAGTTATGAGTATCTTTCGGCAGTTTAATTTTACGGAATTCCATTGTCAGCGCATCATAAGTCAGAAGATATCCTGTCAGAAGATCACCTACACCGATCAGATATTTGATTGCTTCCATTGCCTGTAAAGAACCGTGAGATAAGACACAGCTGGAATTTAGTTTTTCATTTAAGTGAGGAAAGAGAATTCTTGCTATATATTATGTTAAATTTTTGAATTTCACAAACTGGAATTTATCTTTTCTTATATGTCACCACAATTCCAACCACCGAAGTCCAAAAAACAATCGGTGCGAGTCTTACAAACAAGAATTCAAACCCATGCAGTATTGTTCCTGCCACTGCCAACTCAGGATCATTGTAATTCCAATCCAAATAAAAACTATTCGTAGATGCAAGTGCGATAAATATTACCACTATAACCGCACACAATGAAATAAGAATCCATCGAATCGTTTTTACCTTTGTTATACTTCTTTTTGCAAGCTGCAAATTAATAACTTCCAATTTTTCAGAAAGAATCTTTAAATCATCGGTAGTCGGTTCTGCTATAGGTTCTCCAAGTAATTCACTTACAGTAGTATCCAGTTCATTCGCCAAAATAATCAGCATACCGGAATCTGGAACTGACAAACCATTCTCCCATTTTGATACTGTCTGTCTTACTACGTTCAGTTTAATTGCCAGTTCTTCTTGCGACAGCCCTTTTGACTTTCTAATTCTTTTGATATTTTCATTTAGCATAATCTCTGCCTCCTTGTTTTTGATAGCTCAATTCTATATTCAAAAGAGCCGTTGCCACAAGCAATACATATTAACATCCGCTTATTTATGGGCTTTTCGCAGACAAATCCCGATTGTGATTTCACCTGTTTTAAGAAATTTAATAACTGTTGTATTTTGTTATTAACTTCTCTGTAAACCCTTGAAAACACTGGATTTGTCGCAGGTGAGCTTTCCATTATTGTTTCCCTTGTGTTATATCGTCCCATCATTGTTTACGAACTCTGATAAGGGAAAATGCAAGGGCAAAAAAATCTGATAACACATTATAACATGAAATGGAAGTGACATGGTGAACTGATTGAAATGCTTCTTAATTTTTACAACTAATGATTGATTGAATGATAAGGAGATGGAATACGATGAGAACAATATTTGCAGAATATAACCCAAAGTGCAACAGCATTGATGTTTATATCAGTGCCGACTATATGCTCCACATTGACTGCTGGGAAGCGGAAAAGAACTTGAAAACTACTCCTGATTCAGACTGTGCATTGAACGCACTTGCAATTAATGAACCACTTGAATATGCAAGACTATATCTTTATGAAAATTTGCAGATGTGGGTAGATGCTGAAGATTCATTGGAGGTATAATATTAAAAGACCGACTATCTTACTCACTATGCTGAGATGGTCGATCTTTTTCACGATTTATATATTTACATTTCCGGCTTTAATGGACCATAGTAGTAACTTGCTGTCGCTCCTCCATCAACAAGGAATGTAGATCCTGTAATAAATGCTCCTCTGTCACTCATCAGAAGTTCTGCTACATTTGCAACTTCGTCTGCTGTTCCAGGTCTTCCTGCCGGGCATTTGGCGAACATATTTTTATAAAAGTCACCACGAGGTCCGTTAAATTCATCAACTGCCAGCGGTGTTACAATAATTCCGGGTGCAATGTCGTTAATCCGTGCCCCCCTCTTTCCCCACTCTACCGACTGTGCCATTACACGCTTTTCATTGCAACGTTTTGCCAGCTGATATGCATGAAGTGTGTCCCTGATATTCTCCGGCTGTAAAATCTCAAGGCTTAAAAGTTCCTCTGTCGGTGTTGTGGCAAGCTGTGCATCCTGCTCAGCAGTCAGCTGTGGCATTCTCCAGCCAGACTGACTTGAGATGGTAACACCTACGCCTCCTTTTTCGATGACCTTTCCTACTTCTTCCAGAAGTACCGCCGTTCCATAAAGGTCTACCTTTAGGATTGCTTCAATCGGAGCCTGAGATGGTGATACACCGGCTCCATTTACCAGCATCTTAATCTCACCATATTCTTTCGCTTTTGCAATCAGATTTAAAATGGATTCTCTGGAAGATAAATCCATTTTCATCGGCTCAACATCAAATCCTGCGTCATTCATAACTTTGGCAATTTCCTGTGCATTTTCTAGCTTTTTATCGCCCATTACTATTTTCTTTCCATAGCCTATGCGTCTTGTAATTGCCATTGAAATTTGCCCTGCACCGGTTACAATCATTACTTCCTTACTCATAATACCCAATCTCCTTTTTTATTCGGCTACATTTTTCTTTGCCCACGCCGTAACCGCTTTTTCAGATTTTTCCGAGTCTGCACCGTGTACTGCCATTCCTATTCCAAATGTCGCACCCTTACAAATTTTTCTTAAGTCACGTTCGCTGCTTCCCAGTCCGCTTCCTTCGTGTGTCATAAGAACCATTACTTTTTTACCGGTAAAATCAAGTCGTTCCATTTGAGAAAAAACGGGCATCGGGAAGGTTCCCCACCAGCAAGGTCCGCAGACAAACACATTGTCATAGGAATCTACATTGTCCAGATATTGCGTCAGCTCCGGTCGTGCATTGACTTTTACTTCCTGTGCAGCTTCTTCTGTACATTTATGATAATCTTTGGAATAATCATTTACTGTCTGAATTTCAAAAAGGTCTCCACCGACAGATTTCCGGATGTATTCCGCACAAATTTCTGTATTGCCTTTCTGTAAACTTTCAATTCGCCCATTGACATAATTTTCTCCCTTTCGAGAGTAATAAATAATCAGGTTTTTTGCCATTATCTTTTCCTCCTGTCTTAAATTGCCCTTAGTATAATTCACTTCAAATGTTCAATCAAATCTTAATACTTATCATATTGATTATTTTCACTAATCGTTATATGATTTATTTTGAAATACATTCCTCAAAATAAGCAAGGAGGTACATAATTATGTTGTTTAGACAGATTGAATATTTTCAGGCTGTCATCGAGACCGGGAACTTTTATCAAGCTGCTGAAAAATGTAATGTTTCCCAATCAGCTATTTCCCAACAGATAAAAAAACTGGAGAAGGAACTTGGGGTAAAACTTCTTGACAGGCATAACAGGACCTTTTCACTGACAACCGCAGGAGAGCACTTTTACAGAAAATGCCTCATCCTTATCAACGATATCGAACAGATAAAAAGAGAAACAAAAAGAATTGCGGATAACGGTCATGCAATTCTTCGTGTTGGCTATTATAAAGGCTATCATGGTAATGAACTTTCAGAAGCAGTAGCAGAGTTTTCTTCAAAATACCCGACTGTTGAAGTAAGTATCATGGTTGGAAGCCATGAAGAGTTATATAGGGCATTGGAAACTGACAAGGTTGATCTGGTTCTAAATGATCAGAGGCGGGCATTCTCAGACCTATATAATAATGAAATTCTCTCAGAAAGCCGTATGTACATAGAAATTTCCAACCATAATCCTCTGAGCCGATTGGAAGTGGTAGAAATCGCCGAACTGAAAAATATTCCCTGCATCCTTGTCATGAATCCAGCCGGACAGTGGGAAGAACAATCCTATTATGAAGATATTGTTGGAATAAAAGGTGACTATCTTTTTTCTGATTCTATTCAGGAAGCAAGGCTTAAAATCATTACCGGACAGGGGTATATGCCGGTTGATGTAATTGGTGAACAGGCATGGTTTGATTCTACTATCAACAGGATTCCTCTCGTCAGAAATAGCGAGCCTGTCAGAAAGACATACTGTGCATTCTGGCGAAAGGATAATTCCGGATATTACATTGAGGATTTTGCCAAAATGTTGAAAACGAAATTTTAATATAATTCCATACACAAAACAGACAGCCTTGTTTTTGATGGCTGTCCGTCTTTTTTTAATAATATTCTCGTTCTTTCATCCAGTCTTTCGCATAGCATCGGATTCCGATATAGAGCACATAGATGTTACTGCCCTTTATCTTCGCTCCTTTGGGTTCATGAGAATGAATCTTGGCTTTTTCATTGATTTGTGACAGACAGGAAAAGCCAGAAAGGAATGTACACATTCCAATCCGGCTGATTTCCGAATGGAATATATACATTCCTCTCTGTCCTTGTTATTTGTTACTATATGATTATCAGGCAATGCCTGTTGTAATGATTAATCGGGCTTTCCCCGATGTGTTGTGCTTCAACCACCTCCTTTTATGACATGAAAAAAGCACCTTAACCTGTTGTGGCTAAAGTGCTTGTAAGTCTGTTATTAAATTGTTTATGAATCAGACAAATTAGAAGTTAGCGATTTCTTTTTCCGGTATTCTCTGTCCCACGGATTTCCTCATGAT
>OODQ01000678.1_pt1 | contig 21710 bp, 10 predicted proteins | sample 1671321 | NCBI WGS metagenome assembly OODQ01 (sample SAMN06348144, study PRJEB24527) | human gut metagenome | biome: human gut; feature: ankylosing spondylitis patient; material: feces | host: Homo sapiens | place: China | collected 2015-10
CCTGCACATTTACACTCGACAGCAGCGACAGCAGCACTGCCACCACCAACATTGTCACTTTTGATTTGCTTTTCATACTCTTTTATTTTATAGGTTTCTATCTCATCTTCACAACCGCTGCTCCACCAATCGATGCGGCTTTGCCATCCACTATGATTGACTGACATTTGTCTGGTTTCCACAGCTTATTGCCTATATGTCACAACGCATCCCTTTGCGTCGGCGTTAAATTCCTGAACAAAGCGGAGAATCCACACCCATTGTCCGACTCTCCCTAAAATCCGTTAGCCTGGTTTATGTTTTTATTTCGGCCTGCGCCACAAAGTTATACAATATATCCAAATTCCAAACATTTATGTCTAAAAAATTTACTCTAATTTTTGATTATGATGATTTTTTACAACAAAAGAAGCGCCCTCCGATTTTCACAAACCGGAGAGCGCATGATTCTATAATATTTCACAACCTTACTTTACCACCACCTTATGTGGCTTGCCGTTGACGCGCACCACGTAGATGCCGTCCACGGGCACAGAGACGCGGTGCGACTTTCCGCTGTAAAGCAGCGAGCCGCCTATGCCGTAGACCTCAACCGCCGCATCGGCAGCTCCTTCTACGACTATCTCGCCGCCGGCGGCAGTCACCGTCACGCCTGGCGTGCCGACCTCGCCGACAGAGCTTTCACCCGGAGTGATTTTCGAGAAATCACCCCACTCGGCAGCTGCTTTATAAGCGTCAACACATCCTGCCGGAACAACAAGCTCGCACGCGGTTTTATCCATTCCGACAAACACATCTTTTCCACATTTCGGCGGCACTTTTGTCAGCATTTCAAGCCTTGTCAACCCTGTGCATTCTTTGAATGCGGCATTTCCGACACTCGCCACCGACTCTCCGACAACGACGCTCTTCAACCCGCGGCATCCATAGAGGGTGTATCCCCCGATGCTCTTCACTGAATTCGGAATCACCATGCTTGTCAACGATTCACAGCCATAGAAGACATGTCCTTCGAGGTTGATCACCGAACTTGGAATCACCACGCCTGTCAAGCCGCTGCAGCCACTGAAAGCACCGCTTTTGATGTCTGTCACCGAATTAGGAATCTCTATGCTCGTCAACGCCACACAATAAGCGAAGGCATCTTCTCCGATTTTCGTCACCGTGTTAGGGATAACCGTATTCTTGCAACCATAAATCAGCGTGTTGGTTGCTGTTTCTATTATCGCATTGCAATTGCCTCTACTGTCGTACACTTTATTTTCCTTGTCAACACTGAGGCTCTTCAACTTGCCGCAATTGAAAAAAGCCTTGGCTTCAATAACCTTCACCGCGCTTGGAATCGTCACGCTCAACAACCCGCGGCATCCACTGAAGGCCGATGGTCCGATGCTCGCCACCGACTCTCCGATAGTCACAGTTTCCAAGCCTTCACAGCCACGAAAGACGCCTTCTAATATTTCCTTCACAGAGTTTGGAATAACCACATTTGTCAATTTTCCACAGAAACTGAAAGCATATTTTCCGAGATTCTCGATTCCTTCCGATATCGTCACCGACACTATCGAAGTGCCCCATGGCGCGCCCATTAAGGAATAGCCATACATCTTTCCCTTTCCGGTCAACTCCAAGTTGCCTTTATCGTCAAGAGTCCATGTGATGTTGTCTCCGCATTTGCCTGTTTGGGAAGCCTGCACATTTACACTCGACAGCAGCGACAGCAGCACTGCCACCACCAACATTGTTACTTTTGATTTGCTTTTCATACTCTTTTATTTTATAGGTTTCTATCTCTTCTTAGCCGCTTCTTCTCCATGTCTGGATTCCAAAGCTTATTGCCTATATGTCACAACGCGTCCCTTTGCGTTGGCGTTAAATTCCTGAACAAAGCGGAGAATCCACACCCATTGTCCGACTCTCCCTAAAATCCGTTAGCCTGGTTTATGTTTTTATTTCGGCCTGCGCCACAAAGTTATACAATATATCCAAATTCCAAACATTTATGTCTAAAAAATTTACTCTAATTTTTGATTATGATGATTTTTTACAACAAAAGAAACGCCCTCCGATTTTCACAAACCAGAGAGCGCATGATGTTACACTAATATTTTTTATAAAACTTACCTTATTGCCACCTTGACGGTGCCTTTCTTGAATTCCACGATATAGACTCCCGGCGACGGCACTTCAACCTGCCGGTTCAAGCCCATTCCGACAAGCATTCCGCCCGTCGAATAAACCTTAATCATCTCTGTTTCACCTACGCCGTCAACGCAGATGCGTCCGTCGCACACAGCCACACTCACACCGTCGTTGGCCACCGCCGACACGCCGCTTGTTGTCAGGTCGCCGATATTCGAGAATTCCTTCCATCCGGTGGCTGCGGCATAGGCTGCCATCGACTCTGCCGGCACACAGAGATGCGCCGAATAGTCGGTGAATGTATTGTCACGTATCGATGGCGGTGTAACAGCCAGACACGTGATTTCCTCAAACACGACGTTCCGGAACGTCTCATGCTTAATTTCCTGGAGCGATGCCGGCAATAGTATGCGTTTCAACGACGTACAGCCGTCGAAGGCATATTCACCAATTGTCTTCACCCCTTCGGCTATACCCACCGACACGAGCGACTCGCAGCCGTCGAAAGCGAATGCGCCTATCATCCCGCCTGCCACACTCACGGCTTTAAGACTCTTGCACCCAACAAATTCCATTCCAAGTTTGCGGATATCGCTGCTCAGCTGCAACGGATTGGCGGAATTAATCGTTTCAAGCGACTCGCAACTATAGAATGCACGGTCGGCTATCGTCAGATTGTCGGCGTAGACATTTACCGTCTTCAAAGCCTTGCAGTTGTAGAAGCATCCGCCACCCACCGAGACGAGGTTTGACGGGAGCGTGATTTCTGTCAGCGACAAGCAATTTTTGAACACTCCGTCGGGCAATTCCGTGACACCCTCCGGTATCTCTATCGCTGCAACGGATGTCGCCATGAATGCCCACTTGCCGATGGTCTGCAACTGGCTGCCTGACGCAAACGTCACCACATTGAGCGACGTGCAGTCTCTGAACATATTCTCGGGAAGCGCTTTGACGGCTGCGGGAACGGTCACCTTCTGCAACTGTGTCTTGCCGCTGAACGCAGCATCGATGCGAGTCACCGGCATCTGAGAGCCGTCAATCGACAGATAGTCCTTGATGTCGGCAACCACAGTGTCGTCGGCAACTCCTGTCACCCACGCTTCCGTATCGTTTGCCCTATACTCAACGCCGTCTGCCAATCCGGCAAACGTCAGATACGTGTTGCTTTCGTCCCAGCCTTTGTCGGTTGCCGCCACATACGCTGCGACGCTTCCAACCGGCACGATTACCGTGCATTTTTTGAACTGATAAGAATACATCGTCGACTTTGGCAGCGTCAGCGGAGCCGCGCTGTGGCAAACCACCTTTATGCCAACATTCCAGAAAGCGCTGCTGCCCATGGTTGTAAGCGATGCCGGCAATTCAAGCTCCTTGATTTTGCTACAATTGAAAAATCCCATCTCGCCGATTTCAGTCAAGCCTTCGTTGAGCGTTATCGACAATATGTTCTGACAGTTGTAGAATGCCTTGCGGCCTACGGTCTTCACGTTCTTGCCAAGCGTAATGCCTGTTATTCCGCTCTGGTCGAATGCGCCATCAGGAATTACGGTCACGCCGTCAGGGATGTTGACATCACACGCCATCGCAGAGCATCCGTTGAACGCCGACACGCCGATTTCAGTCAGCGCGGCGGGTAGTTCTATCGACGTCAGAGCCTTGCAGCCGAGGAATCCATATTCGCCGATGCTTCCCAGCGAAGCGGGCAGCACTACCGACGGCAATGCCTTACAACCATTGAAAGCGTAAGCGCCTATCGATGTGACCGTGGCTGGCATCGTCACCGACGTCAACTCCGTGCAGTTGCGGAATGCATCGTTGGGGATTTGCGTGATGCTGGCGGGAATGGTCACCGACTTGACTGCGGCGGAGTTTTTCAGCAACGCCGCGCGCATCTCGTTGACCGTATAACTGTTTCCGCCTTGCTCCACAGTGGCTGGAATCACCACGTCTGAGCCCGTGACATCGGTATCGACATTATATAGCAATGCGTCAGTGTCGCCAAAATAAAACGACAGTCCGCCGGTCTGCATCTCGCCGGCAGCTATCACACTTGTCGACTCCACCCACCGGTCTGCCTGGCGATATGCCGTCACACAACCATTGGGCACGAAAAGCGGACAATTCAACTGCCGCGAATTTCTCAACGTTGGCGGTGTCGTTGCCTTTGAAATCAATTTCTTTATTTTACTCCAAATTCCAACCGTATATATGTCTGTGACAGTCGACGGAATGGTCAGTTCTGTAACAACGGCTCCAGTAAAGGCATAACTTTCAATCATCGACAAGCCTTCGTTGAGCGTTATCGACGCAAGGCTGGAGCATTCGCCGAACGCAGACTCCGGGATTGTTGCCAATGGAGCGCCGGTGAGGTTGAGCGATTTGATTCCCGATTTTTGGAAAGCCCCCTTGCCTAATGTCTTCAAGACAGGCAGCGTCACGTCAATGGCCCAAGCACTGCATTCATAAAATGCATAATCGCCTATCTCCTCGACTTCCGACGGCAGCTGCAGCGATGTCAACGCGGAGCATTTGTAGAATGCATTGCCGCCGATAGTCTTTACCGTTTCTGGAACAATCACTTCCGTAATATTTTTGTAGTAGAAGAGTCCGCGTTGAATCTTTGCGAGCGCACGGGCTGCTCCGCCTATCTGTATTGTCTTTGACAAGGCAACCGAAGTCTGTGTTCCGTCAAAATATATGGCGCAGGCATTGCCGTCTTCCATTGCGGAATAATAAACATTGTCTGCCTCTTTCAATCCGCCATAAACCGACAATTCATAGCCTTTCTCAACGCCCCAATGCCCCGACAGAGTAGTCCGATAAACCGGGATGCTCGCAACGTCGGGAGCCACGACCATCAGATGTGCACTCTGAAACGAATATTTTCCAACCGACGGAGGCGTCTGGCTCATAAAGTGGATCAACTTATAGTCGGAACCCACGGAATTATCGGCGAGCACAGGAGAGCCTTTAAACGTAATCTTTTTCAGAGTCTTTCCACGCAGAAAGTATGTGCCTACATACTCCACACTCGCAGGAATTGTCACTTCCGTCGCCGAAACAACTTCAGAGTAGAGCGAATTCTTTTCCAGTCGTTTCAAGCCTTCTGGAAGCGTTATCGCCGTAATGTTCTTTATAAGCGATTCGCCCTCGCCTTCAAACATTCTCACAGCAAGCACCTCCACGGGATAGGTCTTTCCTCCAATCTGCACCGTCTGCGGAATATTGAGCGGGCCGTTGAGCTCGCTCACCACGTCGTAGCCGATTGCACGGTGGGAATCGTGATAATAACGTATGCCGTCTACATCCGCATGGTCTGTGCCTTCCACAAGCACCTCCGCCTGATTCCATCCGGCAGCGTTATAGGCATCGGAGCATCCTTCCGGCACGTGCACTGTGGTGCGGCCCGAATATGCCTTGTATTGTATGCGGGTGACTTCCGGCAACGTGGGCGGAACGGCCGACGTCAGCGTAATCTCCACATTCTTATAAGACGTGTCATTGTCAATGAAATAAACGATGTTGTTCGTAACAGAGCCTGTGATATAATCACGGCTGCCAGCGGTTATCGTTGGCGAGCCTTCGATTGTCAGCTTCTGTATTCGTCCCGACTCAATCGTGACCATCTCCTTCACCGATGCCGGAAATGTCAGTTCGCTGATGCCCGACATTTGTGCAAATTTCGTTTTTACCGACTTCACCGTGCCGGGGATTACGAGCGACGTCAAGTTGCTCTGCCCGGAAAATGCGTTTGCCTTGATTTCAAGCAAACCCTCCGGAAGAACTATCGACGTGTAGTCGAACCAGCCACCCCTCAAGCCATAGACGGTGAACGCTCCATCGCCGAGCGCCGTGACGCGGTAGGTCTGATTGTCGTTGGGGTTTACAACTGTCATCGGCACCACTACATCCATCTTTGTGGGACGCACCATTTCGCCGTCTACCGTATAGTCATACTTCGCCACTTCGACGGTTTTCGCCTCAGCGTCGGTGATGTTGTAACACAGCTCATCGACAACAAAGTCGGACGCCTGTATGCCTGTCGCAACAGCAAGCATTGCTGCCAACAGACAAATTTTAATTCTGATTTTTCGCATAAGATTTGGTTTGTTTTTTCGCTCGCAAAAATCGGCATTTTCAAACCGACTGCAAAAAATCAAAGCCACAAAAATGTTCCTCTCGCGCAATCCGATGTTCCTCTGACGCAATTTGTCAATATAACATTCTGACCTACAATCAATTCACGCCTTTGCTTTTTTTGATTTTCATTCCCCTCCACACCATCTTTTCACTGCTTTCCGGAGTGCGGAATCAAACATTTACAGCACACCTGTGCCGCCTGACTCATTGTCTATTTTTTTGACGCCATTGTCAAATTTTTTGACAGTCAGGCATCCCGCCTAAAATCGTTACCAATTATGTCTCAACAATTTAACTCTTTTGGCACTATTATAGCACTATTTTTTTACATGAGAATAAAATTTGTCATATCAATGTTTCTGGCGGCGTTGGCAGCCACGGCTCAGACACGGATGTCGGTCGACAGCTGCATGCGCTATGCCGCAAACCACAATCTCGACGTGCGCGCAGCCCGCATTTCGCTCAGCGACAGCCGTCTTGACCAGCAGTCGGCATTGGCAAGCACACTGCCGTCGGTGGGCGCTCAGATAGGCGCACAATTCAGCTTCGGACGCTCCATCGACCCCGCCACCAACACCTACAACAACCTGCGCACATTCAGCAATTCCTACGGGTTGAGCATAAGCGTGCCGCTGTTTACCGGTGGAAGTCTTGTAAACGACTTCCGCAGCGCGCGTGCAGCCAAACGCCAGGCGGAGTCGGAAGTCGACGCGCAGCGCGACAACGCCTCTATCGCGGCACTCGACGCCTGCGTCAATCTGCTATACTGTCAGGAATTGTCTAAAATTATGGACGCCAAACACCGCGAGAGCCTCGACGCTCTGAAGCAGACTCGCCGCATGAAGGAGCTGGGGCTGAAAAGCGCCGTAGACCTAAGCCAAAGCGAAGCCCAGGAAGCCGACGACGACTATTGCCTCACCTCCGCGCTCGCACAATTGCGTTCTGCCGAACTGAAACTGAAATCGGCGATGAATTTTCCGCTCGCCGACAGTCTTTCGGTGGAGATGCCGGCAACAGGGGCGGCTACGGGCTGCAACGGGCTGCTGGCTGCCGACAATCCTCTGTTGCGTCAAGCCGAGGCAAACGTCGAGACTCAACGGCTAAACGCGCTCTCTGCCCGCGGACGGCTGATGCCGTCAATCTTCCTCAACGCCGGCATTTCCGACTACTATTACAGCCATCAGGGTCAGACAAACGAGTCGTTCGGCAGACAGATGGACGTGAACTTCGGACAATACGTCGGTGTGTCGGTAAGCATTCCGCTGTTCGACGGTCTGAGCCGCATCAACGGCTACCGCAAGGCGCGCAACAGGTATGTGGCGGCGCAGATTGCCTTGGAACGGCAGCGACTGCAACTTGACACCGACTTCTCGCAAGCCGTCATCGACCGCGACAACTTTGCCAAAGAGATTGTGAAGATGGAGCGCAAGGTCGATGCCGACTCGGTGGCATACGCTCTGGCGCGACGCAAATACGACGAGGGACTGATGGACGTGCTCGACCTGCGCAAAAGTGCCGACAATTGGTTTGCATCGCAAGCCGAACTCGTGCGCTGCCGTTTGCTCTTCGACGTGAAACGTCGCCTCGCCAACTATTACATTACAAACAAAATCTTTGACTGACATGGACATACAACTGAAAAAGCGCCGCTTCCCAATAAGCCGCAAAACGATTACAATAATCGCCATTGCCGCCGGAGTGGCTATAGCCGCCGCTATTGTGGTGCTACAAGGCGGAGCGTCGGCAATGAGAGTGGAGAGGGAGTCGCTGCTCATAGGCGACGTGACGCGAGGTCAGTTTGACGACTACGTCCGCATTCTCGGCAAGGTCCAGCCGCTCACATCGATACAGCTGAGCGCCGAGGAGGGAGGCATCGTGGACCGCATTTTCGTGGAAGAGGGCACGAGAGTGGTGAAAGGACAACCAATAGCACAGCTGCGCAACTCTTCGCTCGACCTTGAGATTCTCAATGCCGAGGCAAACCTCGCCGAGAAACAGAATTTCCTGCGCAACACGCAAGTGACAATGGAGCAGGACAAACTAAGCAACCGCACAGAAAAACTGCAGCTCGACATCGATGTGCGACAAAAACGACGCACGTTTGAGCAGTACAAACGTCTGCTCGACGAAGACCTGATTTCCAAAGAAGAATATCTGAAGGCACAGGAGGACTTTCAGCTTGCCTCGGAGAAGCGCAAGCTTGTATGCGAGCGGCTGCGCCAGGACTCCATCTACCGCAGCATCCAGATAAGCCAACTTGAGAGCGACCTTCAAAACATGCGTCTGAGCCTCGACCTTATCCGCCAGCGGCGCGACAAGCTGACCGTATGCGCTTCTGCCGACGGCGAGCTGGGACAGATGTCGCTGGAGCTGGGACAGACCATCGCTTCCGGACAGATGATAGGCCGCATCAACGTGGTGAACGGACATAAGATGGAAGCCGACATTGACGAGCACTACATCGACCGCATCGCCACCGGGCTGACCGGGACTATGGAGCGTGGCAAATCCACCTATCAAGTGATGGTGGGCAAGGTTTATCCCGACGTGCGCGACTCTAAATTCCGCATCGACATGCAGTTTGTGGGCAACGTTCCTGCCAATATGCGCAACGGGCAGACAAACTATGTCAACCTGCGCCTCGGCGAACCTTCGACGGCGATAATGATTCCTCGCGGATCTTTCTTCACGGCAACAGGCGGAAACTGGATTTTCGTGATAGGTAAAGACGGCAAGACTGCCCATCGCCGTTCTGTAAGAATCGGACGGCAGAATCCGAGTTTCTACGAGGTGACCGAGGGGCTGCAGCCGGGCGAGCGCGTTGTGCTTGGCGGCTACGATAATTTCGGCGACTGCACAAAACTGATTATTGAATAATATAAAAACATCCACAGATATGATTATCAAAACAACAAATCTCACAAAGACATTCCGCACAAGCGACATCGAGACCATTGCGGTCAACAACATCTGCCTTGAAATCGAAAAAGGCGAATTCGTTGCAATAATGGGTCCTTCGGGATGTGGCAAAACCACATTGCTGAACATTCTCGGACTTCTTGACTCGCCAACTTCCGGCTCTTTTATGCTCAACGGCTCAGACGTCGGAACGCTCGGCGAGCGCGACCGCACTCGCCTGCGACGCGGAAAGATTGGATTCGTGTTCCAGAGTTTCAATCTCATTGACGAACTTACCGTGAGGGAAAACATCGAGTTGCCGCTCACTTATATGAAAATCCCATCGGCTGAACGCCGGAAGTTGGTCAACAACATCATGCAACGCATGGAGATAAGCCACCGCGCCAAGCATTTTCCTCACCAACTGTCGGGCGGACAGCAGCAGAGAGTGGCTATTGCACGGGCTGTGGTGAGCCATCCCGACCTGGTGCTTGCCGACGAGCCTACGGGCAACCTTGACTCCAAAAACGGAGCGGAGGTGATGAGAATCCTCAGCGAGCTCAACGCCGCCGGCACCACCATCGTGATGGTAACCCACAACAAGCACGACGCCGAGTATGCCGCGCGTGTGGTGGAGATGCTCGACGGAAAGATTGTGTCGACAATACAAAACAAAAATCTTTAAACTGCGGAGGAATCAGACGATGAAATCACTATTACGCAACCTGATGTTCGTGGCGCGGCGCTACCGCCTGTCGGTGGTGCTCAACCTGCTGGGACTGACAGCGGCATTCATGGTGTTTGTGGCACTGTTGATGCAGATTGACTACGACCGCAGCTACAATGCCGCACTGGCGGATGCCGACCGCATAGCCATGCCTTGCAACATTCCGCCAAAAGACAGCGATTTTGAAAAGTTTTCGTCAATGAGCTTCCCTATAATGGAGCTGATTGGCGGGCAACCGCATGTGGAAAGCTACACCTATATCCTCGGCGACTGCTATGAGGAGACATTCTACATCAACGAGCATTTCTGCTCCGGGACGTTTATGATGTGCGCTCCGAATTTTGCCGACTTTTACAATCTCGACATCGTGGTGGGCGACAAAAAATGCCTCGATGCCAACCAGGTGATGATACCGGAAAGTTTCGCCAAGAAATATTTCGGCGACGCTTCGCCATTGGGCAAAAGCATCAACAAAGCGAAAACATGGATTGTGGGTGCCGTCTACCGCGACATCCACGCCAAAAACACATGGCTGAGGAATCCTGTGCTCAGAGTGATCGACAAATCGTGGTTTGGCGACAATTTGACAAACCCCAACATGAACTCGTTCACAATGTTCATAAAAGCCGACAAAGCGGAGAATTTCCCTGCAATACAGGCGTCGGCCAACAAGCAGTTTGAAGAAATCTGCAAAGGCAACGAGTGGTTTGGCAATACCCGCAAGGAGTTTGTGCTGATTCCGCTGACCGAGACCCACTACAACAGCGATTTCATTCTGGTGGGAGAACAAATAAAAGCGTCAAACGAGAAGATTCTGCTGTCAATAGCCTTGCTGATTCTGCTGATTGCCGCCATCAATTTCGCCAACTTCTCCAACGCGCTGATCCCGATGCGCGTGCGCAGCATAAACACGCAAAAGATTCTCGGAGCCACACAATCGTCGCTGCGCCTGTATCTGACAGCAGAGGCTGCCGGAATCGCTTTTACGGCATTCATAATTGCCGTCGGTGGGTTGTTGCTGCTGTCGCACACGGAGATGAACCAACTGACCGTGGCTGGCATAAATCCTTTCGGCAACCTGCACGTGCTTGGTCTTTCTGCCGCGACGGCGATTGTGGCAGGTGTTCTTGCCGGGCTGGCTCCCGCTTGGCGGATTACGTCGTTTGCCCCTGCCGTGGCGCTTAAAGGCAACTTCGGATTGTCGCCAAGAGGCAAGGCTATGCGCACGGCGATGATAGGGCTGCAGTTCTTCATCTCGGCTTCGCTGATTGTCAGTGCCCTGCTTATGCAGCGGCAACGCGACTACCTTGTGAACTCCGCCGACTACGGATTTCAGAAGGATGAGCTGATAGTATGCGACATCACCCGCGCCGACATCTCCGAGCCGCAAACCGCCGTCGAGGCTTTGAAACGTCTGCCGATGGTGGCTGATGCTTCGCTGTCGTGGAGTGTGGCTGGGCGCAAAGACAACTCCCAGGGATGGGTGTTCCACAGCGCCGACGGTGATGAGGTGGCGCCACGCACCCTGTTTGCCACCGCCGGCTATTGCAACACAATGGGCATAAAAATCGTCGACGGACGCGACTTCTGCGCCTCCGACACAAATGCCATAATCCTCAACAAGCTGGCACGCGACAAATACAGCAGCTCTGTCGATGTTGGCAAATGCCTTATGTTCGGCGGCACGCAGTTTCCAATCGTGGGCATCTGCGACAATGCGAAGTTCTCGTCGCTGCACAGCAAGACGGAGCCTGTAATGATTGTGTTGAGTAAGGACTTTAATTGCGACAACCTGACTGTGCGTGTCAAGAAAGGCGCAAACATGTTTGACGCCGCCTCCAAGATTCGCACGGAATTGGCGAAATTCAACGCTGAATACCCTTTCGAGATGCAGTTCTACAACAAGATTCTCGACGACACCTACAAAAACGAGATGCGCCTCACCAATCAGATTTCGGTTTTCTCGCTGCTTGCCATCGCTATCAGCATTATGGGTGTGTTCGGGCTGGTGGTGTTCGACAGCGAGTATCGCCGACGAGAGATTGCCGTGCGCAAAGTGTTCGGCTCATCGACTGCCGATGTTGTGGCAATGTTCAATCTGAAATACTTAAAGATTCTGGCTGTCAGCTTCATTCCTGCTGTGCCTCTGTCATATTGGTTCGTGAACCGATGGCTTGAGGAGTTTGCATATAGAATCAGCATCGGCTGGATGGTGTATGCCGCCACGTTCATCGCACTTGCCGCACTGACTGCCGCCACTGTCACCTATCAATGCTGGCGCACAGCCAGGGCTAATCCTGTCGACAGCCTGCACGCTGAATAGCTTCCTGAAAATATAAGTTTCCTCAATCCCGGCAGAAAGGCAATTGACTCTTGCTGTTTTTGCCGGGATTTTTCTTAACTTCGCAACACAATGAAAAAGCAAGGCAAAATACTTGTTGTCGACGACAACCGCAACATTCTGTCATCGTTGCGGCTGCTGCTCGACGATGTCTTTGAGGATGTGACGACGCTGCCGTCGCCAAAAACCATGCTGAATGTCTTGGCGCAAGGCGTCGATGCCGTGCTGCTCGACATGAATTTCGTGGCTGGAATCAACAATGGCAACGAGGGTCTGTACTGGCTTCACAAAATCAACGACAAGTTTCCGGATGTACCTGTTGTGCTGTTTACGGCTTACGCCGATGTGGAGTTGGCGGTGCAGGCAATGAAGGACGGTGCTTTCGATTTCGTGGAAAAGCCGTGGGACAATACCCGCCTGATCGACACGCTTACGCGCGCGGTTAAATCGCGGCTGGGATCCGCCCCTGCCAATCCAGCACCGACGGAGATGGTCTGGGGACAATCGGAAGCAATGCTGCGACTGAAGACTTTGGTGGAGAAAGTGGCACGCACCGACGCCAATGTGCTGATTACTGGCGAAAACGGTACGGGAAAGGATGTGCTCGCCAATGAGCTTCACCGCCTGTCTGCCCGCGTGGCGAAACCGATGGTGTGTGTCGACATGGGTGCCATTACCGACACGCTGTTTGAAAGCGAGCTGTTTGGCCATGTCAAAGGTGCGTTCACCGATGCCCGGACTGACCGCAAGGGTCTGATTGAGGAGGCCGACGGTGGCACGTTGTTTCTCGATGAGATAGGCAACCTGCCGTTGCACCAGCAGGCAAAACTGCTGACCGTGGTGCAGCGACGCTATGTGCAGCGCGTTGGCAGCAACACGCCTACAACCGTCGACATTCGCCTTGTGTGCGCCACCAACAAGGACCTTCAAAAGATGGTTGCCGACGGCTCTTTCCGGGAGGATTTGCTCTACCGCATAAACACCATACAGCTCGAACTGCCACCGCTGCGCAATCGCCGTGACGACATTCCGCTGCTCGCCGACAGCTTTCTTAAATACTATGCCAAACGCTACGGCAAGGATATATGCCGCTTCTCAACGGAGGCTATGGAGGCGTTGAAGAGCAATGCCTGGCCCGGAAACATCAGGCAGCTGCGCCATGCCGTGGAGAAGGCGGTGATAATCACCGACAACACGGTTATCGGCTCTGCCGACCTGCAACTGCCGGTGGCTGCCACGACTTCAGCCGAACCGGAGATTACGATTGAGGCGATGGAACGGAAAATGATATGCGACGCCATTGCGCGCTGCGGAGGCAACCTGTCGCTTGTGGCGACAAGACTCGGCATCAGCCGCCAAACTCTCTACAACAAGATGAAACGCTACGAAATTGAGCCTTGACAATGACCAGGATTCTAAAACATATTGTTTTCGTAGCCGTAATTGCCGTTGCTCTGCTTTTCTCTGCCGGCGCTTCGCCGACGGTTATGGCTGTCGCAATGGCTGCTGTGGCTGCAGCCGCTGCAATCGGAATAGCGGCTGTCAGGCATGAGCGGCAAAAATACGCTACGCTGCTCGAAGCCATACGCAACAACGATTTCACAATGCGCTTCCAAAAAGGTGACAAGGAAATCAACGCGCTGCTCGACTCTCTGACTGAGATTATAAAGCTGTCTAAGTCGGGCACCGAGCTGCGCGAACGCTACTACAAGGCAATCATAGACCGGGTCAATGCGGGAATCATTGCAATCGACAGCAATGGCAACGTGCGCATATGCAACGACAATGCGCTCAAAATGCTCGGAATGAAATATGCCGCCAACACTGCCGCTATAAACCGCTCTTTGCCTGGTTTCGACAATATAATAGCCGACTCTACTGTCGCGGGAACTACAATCGTCGGCTGTGGCAAAGACAAGAGCTTGTCGGTAAGCGTGTCGGGATTCGTTCACGACGGCAACACGACGACGGTGTGCGTGCTGACCGACATCCACAATGCGCTGAGCCACAAGGAGGTTGATGCATGGATTAACCTTACAAGGGTGCTTACACACGAGATTATGAACAGCATCGCTCCTATAAACGCCCTGAGCGACAGCCTGCTGCCGACGGCATCCGGCACAATGAAAGAAAAAATCGAGGTAATCCGCGACACTTCAGCATCGCTGATGGCATTCACCGAGACTTTCCGCAAATTCTCTGCCATCCCAAAGCCGCAACGACAATTGGTCTACGTTGCGGATCTCATATCCGAGGCTACGACTCTGCTCAGCGAGTCAATAGCGAATGCTTCGGTGAAAATACATACGGAAAATGACTTGATTGTCAATGCCGACCGCACGCTGATGGTCCGCGCGCTTGTAAACCTTCTTCACAATGCGGTTGACGCCGGAGCTACAAAAATCGACATCTGTTCTCGCTCGTGCAGCGACGACTCGGTGATTATCGACATCTCCGACAATGGCTCTCCGATTCCTGAAGAATGCCGCGACCGCATCTTCGTGCCGTTCTTCACCACGAAGCAAAACGGATCGGGCATCGGACTTGCCGTGGCTCGGCGTGTGCTGTCGCTCCACGACGGCGGCATCTCTCTCATTCAGCCCACCGACGCTCCATACACCAAGACGTTCCGAATGTCGCTCCTGTAATTTCCATTTGCTGGGGGAAAAGCTCTGTATTTCGGGTTGTCATTGAAGTAAGATTGTTTATTGTTGTTTGTCAATGATGATGTAACTTTGCATCGTGGTAAATCAATAAAAACAACTATAACATGTATCTCGAAAACATCAATTCTCCTGCCGATGTGAAGAAGCTGTCTGTCGGCGAACTGACTTCTCTATGTGCTGAGATGCGCGAGGCGCTGATTCAGAAACTCAGCGTGCATGGCGGACACGTGGGCCCGAACCTCGGCATGGTGGAGGCCACAGTGGCTATGCATTATGTGATGAACTCGCCGGTGGACAAATTCGTGTTCGACGTGTCTCATCAAAGCTACGCTCACAAAATGCTCACCGGGCGCAAAGAGGCATTTACAAACCCGGATTGCTACGACGAGGTGTCGGGCTACACCGAGCCTTCTGAAAGCGTGCACGACCATTTTGTTATCGGACACACCTCGACTTCTGTAAGCCTTGCTTCGGGACTGGCGAAGGCGCGCGACCTGCGCGGCGAGCGGTTTAATGTGGTGGCGGTGATCGGCGACGGCTCGCTAAGCGGCGGTGAGGCGTTTGAGGGCCTTGACGTGGCTGCTGAGCTTGGCTCAAACATGATTGTGGTGGTCAACGACAACCAGATGTCGATTGCCGAAAACCACGGCGGACTCTACCGCAACCTGCAGCTGCTGCGCGAAACCAACGGCGAGGCGCCTTGCAACTTCTTCAAGGCTATGGGCTTCGACTATCTCTATGTGGCTGACGGCAACGACGTCGAGGCGATGATCGAGGCTTTCCGTCGTGTGCGCGACATCGACCATCCCGTCGTGCTCCACATAAACACGCTTAAAGGCAAAGGGTATCGGTTTGCGGAGACCTACAAGGAACGCTTCCACTGGAGCATGCCGTTCGACATCCCTACCGGAGAACTGAAAAAGCCGGCTGGCGACAAGGGCTATGACACGCTGACTGCGGAGCATCTGCTGTCGCTGATGAAGGCCGACCGGACGGTGGTGGGCATTACGGCCGGCACTCCGGCGGTGTTCGGTTTCACTAAAGACCGACGCGAGCGCGCGGGAAAGCAGTTTATCGACATGGGAATCGCGGAGGAGCAGGCTGTGGCTATGGCTTCGGCTCTTGCAAAAGGCGGGGCGAAACCGGTGTTCGGGGTCTACAGCACGTTCATTCAGCGTGCCTACGATCAGTTGTCGCAGGATCTCTGCATCAACAATAATCCTGCCACGATTCTCGTGTTTTGGGGCAGCCTCGGCGCGATGAACGACGTAACCCACCTCTGCCTGTTCGACATCCCGCTGATTTCAAACATCCCGAATATGGTCTACCTTGCGCCTACATGCCGCGAGGAATATCTGGCAATGCTCGACTGGAGCATCCAGCAGACTGAGCATCCGGTGGCTATACGTGTGCCTGCCACTGGTGTGGCTGGGTCGCGCAGCGTTGACTTCCCTACCGACTATGAGCCGGAGATGAACCGTTTTGAGATGGCTCACTGCGGCAGCGGTGTGGCAATCATCGGTGTGGGCAATTTCTTTGCTCTTGCCGTGACTGTGGCTGAACAGCTGAAGCAAAGCGGCATCGATGCGACTGTTGTCAACCCTCGATTCCTCACCGGTCTCGACACGGAGCATCTTGAAGGCCTCCGCGACAGCCATAGCCTGGTGGTGACGCTTGAAGACGGTGTGCTCGACGGCGGATACGGGGAAAAGATAGCCCGCTATTATGGCGAATCGGAGATGCGCGTGATGTGCCGTGGTGTTCGCAAAGAGTTCATCGACCGATACAACGTCGGCGAGGAGTATGCGGCAAACCGTCTGACTCCCGACCAAATCACCGCCGACATCCTTGAAATCCTGAATTGACAAATCATCGCTCTGTCAAGGACAAAAAAACATCCCGATTGCAGCCGCAACCGGGATGTTTCTATTTATGGGGAAATGACTGTTATTTCACAATCACCTTTACACCGTTTACGATGTAGACACCGCGCTGCAAGCCCTCGATGCGGGTCTTGCCTGCCACGTCGGCACGGCGCACGAGTGAGCCGGCGGCGTTATAGACTCGTACGGTGGCTTCTGACGCACTTTCAACAACCACTGCACCAACTATGCCATAGACACGGAGTCCGTCGGCTGTTAGCATTCCTACGCCTGAGTTGTCTTTTGCCAGCTCAATCGGAGTGCCGGTCATGTCGCCCTCTGTGAGGTCGATAGTGTCGAATGTGAAGTCTTCATAGCCTTCTGCTTTAACAACGAGACTGAAGACTGCCTGATCCTTAACCTTGATTTCGAAGCTTCCGTCTGCACCTGTTGTTGCCTCGGCAACCTTGTCTTCACCCTTGTAGAGTGCCACTGACGCGCCGGCGATTGCTGCATGCGACTCGACGTCGGTAACTGTTCCGCTGAATGTGCGTTCCGTCTTCTGCATCTCTACTGTTATGTCGAAGTTGCCCTCGAACGGAACTTCTTCAGAAGAAACCATGTCGTAGCCTGCTGCCTTGAACAGAACGTTGTATGTGCCAAGCTGCTTGAACTTGAGCGCGAACGCTCCGTTCTCGTCGGTGGTGCCGGTCATCACGTCGGCGCCACTCTCTGGATCGCTTACGTAGACCTCAACGCCCTTGATAGGTGCTTTGGTCTCAGCGTCGGTAACCACTCCGCTGAACGTGTAAGTCTTGGTCAGCGTGATAGCCAGACCGCTGATGTCGCCGTCGGCGAGTGAGATGGTTTCAGGATGAGTATAAGCGTCGTAAGACGGATGGCTTACTGTCAATGTATACTCCTTGCCGTATTTGATGACTTCCATCGAGAATGCACCCTCGGCGTCGGTCTCACTGTAGTATTCCACGCCGTCGGCGCTTGCAAGAATGATGTAGGCGCTTGCCACAGCCTCGCCCTTCTCGTTCTTAACCGCACCGCTCAGCGTCTTGTACGGGCTGACAACGAAGTGTGCCACAGGAAGGCTGATATTTGACTTCTGCGACGAATCGGTCAATTCGCTGTCGGAGGCTGCCTGTTGTGCCTGTCCGCTGACGTTTTTGTCAACTTCAAATAAAGTGCTCACCCAACCGGTTGCCGAAGCGTCAAGATACAGACGCACATCGCCGCCATCGTAAACAAAGCCGTCGGGGAATGTGAGTTCAACAATAGGTTCCATTGCTGTATCTTCGATGGTTTTGTTCATATCTATAATCTGGTCGGTTGCAACCTGTGTCAAACCGTCGACACCGAAGCCCTGAAGCGCGGTGCCTTCAGCCACGTTGCCTACCCATGCGTTGAGCGTAATCTTAAAGTCCTTGGCATAATGAGAGCCATAGAAACGGATTGCGTCCAGCTTTGTGCCTGCCGGCAAGTTGATGAGCGACTTAGGATAGATGATTTCTGTCCTTGAATTTTTATTAAATGGAGTTATCGCTCCTGCCCTGTCGGTGCTGTTGGCTTCTCCGACAATTACTTCAGCATCCGCCTTCTCTTCTGCAATTGTCACATTGACGGCTTCCGTCTGTACGTAACCGCTGGCGTAAGTGAATTTTGCGTACACGCTCACTGTGCCTGCCTCGCGAGGCATATATGAGAACGTGAATTCCTGTTCGGCGTTTTTGTCAATTGCCACAGCCTCTGCCCCTGCCAAGATTCCATCATTGACAAACAAACGGGCGGTGTATGAGCCTGCCTCTTTGGCAATTCCATTGAGCAACTTGACAGTGGCGGTATAGGCTGTGTTGACCTCACCGGTTTCCGGGATGTTGAACGATAATATTTTGAAGCCTTCGGCACTTTCAAGTGCCACATCCTTGACAATCGACTCTCCGTTGAAAGCCACAGTCTCTGTCTTTTCAAAGTAGCCGTCCTTGGTGACGGTCATTGTATACTCCAAATTGTCTTGATAAACAGGGAATGTGTATTTTCCCTCCGCGTTGGTTGTTCCCGAATATTCAACAATGCCTGAAACAATCTTCACTTCCGCGTCGGCAACTGGAGCGCCGTTGGCTGTAACCGTTCCGCTAAGGGTGGTTGCTTCCTTGTCGATATGCAGATAGACCACTGGAAGATCTGCCGTTCTGTATGTGTCTTCTTCATCCAACGGGCTGTCGCTGCTGCGGTAGATTGCCATATTCTTCCTGTTTCCGTCCACTTCAAAGTTTGTGGAGATAAATGTCGTACTGCGTGACTGCACTATAATGCGCAGGTTGCCGCCGGTGTAGACAAATGGTGTCGATGAGAAATCAAGGTCGAATATCGGCATATGTTTTTTGCTGTCACCGATTGAGCCGAGAACAATGTTAGGATTGCTGTACACCTTTGTCATTCCCTCGGTTGAGTGAGGTGCGGAGGCATCGGGAGCGGCATCTGTGGTGTTCTCCATCCACACTTCAAGCGACAATGGCAATTCTTTCGACGATTTGTAGCCCTTGAACGTAAGACCCTTGATGGCTGTGCCATCTGCCATTCCGATCACATCCTGCGTGTAGATAATCTCAGAGTCTGAGTTTTTGTAGTTCAATCGTGCCGGCACATAGGTACCGGTTGTAGTCACTGTGCCCACCTGCTTGCTTCCGCTCGGTGCTTCCTGAGCCACGACAAGGCTGGCGGATACCTCTGCGGTCGCTGTGCCTTCAACGGCAATCTTTGTGGCGAATGTGCCTGCCTCGCGAAGCGGTACGTTGAACGATACCGATGTGGATGCGCCTGAAGCCAACGCCGGCAGTGCCTGCGTCTGCATCGCTGTCTCTCCGAAATAAAGTTTGGCTGTGAGCTCGCCTTCGGCTATGTCGGCTGTACCGACATTGGCGATTGTGGCTGATGCGGTGTAGGCGTGGTTGACAACGCCTTCCTCAGGCATCACAACGCTGCTGACAAGCAACTCGTGCTCGGGAATGGCAAGCACAGTGCCGCCGACGATTGAGCCTATACGGGAATAACCCGCCTCGAATGCCACATACCAGTCTCCTGCAGGGATGGCTGGCGTGAACGATTTATACTTGAACACGTCGATATACGAATACGATGAGCCGTATTTGTCTGCCGAGAATTTGTTTGCTTCATCGCTGGCATCTTCGCTGATGGACTGCGCCAACGTCCAATTGACACGGTCGGCAGAATAGTATACGTTCAATTTGGAACTGCTGCCACGCTTAGCCGCAGTGAATGTCAAAGACTCTCCTTCTCCAAGACGAATCTTTGGAAGTACAAACTTGGTCATCGGAGTGACGCTGCTGTTGACGGCGCTGTAGTTGCCGTCTCCGTTGGTGTATTTGTCAACTGTCCACGAATTACCTTCTACGTAAGTGCCTGCCGGGAATTTACCGTCGGCAAACGTAACATAAAGTTTCGACGGGTCGACAATCGTACCGCTGACCGGCAGCGTGATTGCCGTGCCTTGTCCGTCGGCTGGAGTGACCACAATATCACCGCTGCGGCTGCCCAAAACCGAGGCGTCCATCGTTACGGTCAGCAACAATTTTTCGTGAGCCCTCACTACAAACGGTGTAGTAAGCGTCTCTGCCACATCTTCATCCTTGATCGAATAGGTAAAGCCTTCCGGCACGGTGATGCTGTTGATGGTAAGAGGCGCGGCACCTTTGGTGTTGCGGATGTTGTATTCTTTATCCACGCTGGACTGGCTGATGCCGAAATCCTGCAGCGTGCCGTTGCTGATGACGTCGAAACTTGTCGTTGTCACCGAGAAGTCAGGCTTATAGGCATAAATATCCACCCAGCCGCCGTAGCTGCTCGACCCCGTGATGTTTTCCCTTACGTCGAAACGTGAACGTGCGCTTTCTGTCACAGGGATGACGGCGTTGAGCTCGATAAAGTCTGACGTTTCGCCTGGCTGAAGAGCCACCGCTATAGGCTGCGTATATACTTCCGTATCGGCTGCACTGCCGGTATTCTTACGCATGATGCTCAACGAGTAGTTTTCATCACCTGGATTAAACGCAATATCGCCGTTGTTTTTAACCTTTACATTCATCTTCAGCGTAATATTGCCGTCGGCATCGGCATCGGCGGTCGCGCCCGACATCAATTTGACCAAAGACACATCCAATTCCTTGCGCAACTCGATGACGGCACTCGCTGCCGCAAACTCATCGATACTCACATCGTCGCCACAAATGCCGATACGCGTGTCGGCGGCGACACCAGGAATATCCACCTTGGTCCATTCCGTCTCGCTCAATTCCGGCACCGTAACGTCATACTTTGAGCCCTTGGTATATTTCTTTGTCGACGCATTGTAAGAACAAGTGTAGAACGTTATCGTACCGCTCGGCTTGTTCTTCTTCACATAGATGCTCGCATCGCCGGTAATCGGTGGCGTGACAAGCATATCGGCGACTGTTCCTTGATCCCAGGATCCGTCACCAATGGTTTGTGACCCAATGTACAGATAGGCGCCGTTGTCGCCATATCCGCCTGACTCCTTAAGTTGGTAATCGACATAATAGAAGTCGCCATAACCGTCATAGCCTTCCACTACATGACCCCAACCTGCTGGCGCAAAATCGGTCGACGATGTAGAAAGCCCCTCAAAATTGTAAGTGTAGGGACTCACAACATCCGCCCGTGCCATGGAAAAGCCCATAGACAACGCCAACATTGTGAATAATAATGTAAACTTTCTCATAAAAATATATTTGATTTAGTGTTTTGTCCTTTTATTTTCACTGCAAATATATACAATTTAACAGCAAAACACTAATTTTTCCGACATTTTTTCATAAAAACATTTAATCTATAAAATCCCTTGTTCGGGCGTAATATCAAGGCCGGCGGCTTCGACAAGTTGC
>OODQ01000681.1_pt1 | contig 21572 bp, 6 predicted proteins | sample 1671321 | NCBI WGS metagenome assembly OODQ01 (sample SAMN06348144, study PRJEB24527) | human gut metagenome | biome: human gut; feature: ankylosing spondylitis patient; material: feces | host: Homo sapiens | place: China | collected 2015-10
GTAGCTTTTTGTCCGTTTGCTGACCATTTCTGTCCAGCACGTTCAGCGGAGAGAGAGGGATTCGAACCCCCGGAGGTTTGACCCTCAACGGTTTTCAAGACCGCCGCAATCGACCACTCTGCCATCTCTCCGAAAATCCGTCCGGCTTTAGTCGGACGATTTTCTGTATTTCTTCCGCGGAGAGGACGAGATTCGAACTCGTGGTAGAGAATAACCCCTACGACAGTTTAGCAAACTGTTGGTTTCAGCCACTCACCCACCTCTCCAGTGGTTCGCTTTTGCGAGTGCAAAGATATATCAGATATTTCAGTCTGCCAAATTTTTTGGGATGTTTTTTTGCAGTTATTTTTCACAATATATGCAAGTCGTTGTCTGTCAGCGGTGGTTGCGGAACGTTGTGGTTGCGGAGTTTTGCAATGCGGCAAATTTTAAGTATGTTTGCATATGCATCTCGGCAGAGCAGGCCCAATCAAGTATGGATGCTTTGCGCTCGATTTGCACTGTCTTATGGTGAAAAATAAGGATATGGGAGAAACTGCGATATCATTGGTGGAGTTCAATCGGCGCATCGGCGGCTTGCTGCACGATGCGTCGGTGCAGCGGTGCTGGGTTGTGGCAGAGACAAGCGACGTGCGTCAGAGCGGCGGTCACTGCTATCTTGAGTTGGTGCAGAAGGATGCACAGACGGGGCAGACGCTTGCCCGTATGCGTGGAATTGTCTGGGCGAGTGTGTATGCCCGTCTGCGTTGTGAGTTTGAGAGAGCCACGGGGCAGCCGTTTGCGTCGGGACTGAATGTGATGGTTGAGGTCAGTGCCAATTTTCATGAGCAGTACGGGCTGTCGGTGGTGATAACCGGCATCAATCCCACTTATACGCTCGGCGACATGGCCCGTCAGCGACTGGAGATACTCAACCGGCTGAGGAGCGAGGGCATAATTGATATGAACAAGCAGTTGCCGTGGGCCGACGTCGCTCAGCGTGTCGCTGTGATTTCTGCCGCTGGCGCTGCTGGATATGGCGATTTTATGAATCAGCTTCACAACAACCCGTCGGGCATCAAGTTCTACACGTGTCTTTTCCCGGCGGTGATGCAGGGGCAGAGCACGGTGACGTCGGTCATCGCCGCTTTGGAGCGCATCAACGACTATGCCGATCTTTTCGACTGTGTGGTGATAATCCGTGGTGGCGGCTCGACGAGCGATTTGAATTCGTTCGACAACTATGACCTTGCTGCCAACGTAGCGCAGTTTCCGTTGCCGGTGATATGCGGCATCGGGCACGACCGCGACAATACGGTGGTCGACTCGGTGGCGTCGGTGAGGGTGAAGACGCCCACGGCTGCCGCAGAATGGCTGCTCGATCGCGCGCAGTCGGCTCTCGACCATGTCAACGCACTCACAGATATGGTGGTCGACTCTGCCACGCAGATGCTTTCAGGCGCGCGTCAGCAGCTGGCATATTTCACAAGCGGCATTCCGTTGATGGCTGATAATATTGTGGTGCGCCACCGCGCACGTCTGCAGCAGATTGCCGCGGCGATACCTGTTGTGGCGGCACGGCGCATCGACGGCGCGGGCAAGGATTTGGCGTTTGCCTCACAACGGGTGGCAATGGCGGCACGGCAGTGTGTGGCTAACGAGCGGCAGCGCGTGACGGGGCTTGAGAAGCAGGTCGAGCTGCTGTCGCCCGACCGCGTGTTGCGCCGTGGCTATTCGCTGACGCTTCGCGACGGACATGTGGTCACCTCTGCCTCGTCGCTCCGTGCCGGCGACAGTCTCGTCACCCGCTTTGCCGACGGCGAGCGAACGTCGGTGGTGGAGTGAGGCAGTGCAATCTCCTGGGCGCACGGGGTTATCTGACGATGACTTTGGTGGTGCCGAAGATGTAGAGCCCGGGCTGGAAGTCGCTGTATGTGGCAATGCCGGGCTGCACGTCAAGGATGCGGTAGAGTTGACCCGCTACCGTTACCACATTCAGTCTTGTTGCCATCGTGCTCTCGATGCGCACGCGCTGGTTGCCGATTGCGCGGACGGTTATATGGTCTTCTGTCTGTGTGTCATCCTCGTTCTCTTCCATGTCGGGCATAATGTTGTCGGCATTCTGTTCGGCGATGTTGATCACCGAAGTGTAGTCGTAACGGGCGTTTGACCTCGTTGCCGTCGGCGACATATATGTGCGGAACGGCGTCACTGTCGACAGCGATGAAGCATCGTCGAAAGCCGTGCCGCTGTTGTTCATTCCATACACATTGCCGTTGCTCACATTGATGGCGGAGAAAGTGCCGAGGTGAGAGTATTTTCCGCCTACCATAGTTGCCATACCTTTTGTGACCGGGATGGTTATTGCGCCGTACGACGTGTCGCCGGTGTGGTTGTCGCCGTAGGCGTTGAATGTCACGGTCTGAGCGTCTTCCAAAGCCCCGAAAATATCGTTGTAGAACGCACTTGAGAGGTCGAACTCATAGTAGCGTGCACCAGGGAAGCGCACGATGTAGGGCACTTCGCCTGCAAGACGCAGGTAGTCGGGGTAATTGTGTGACGTCGCATAGTACGGGTTGGCATACTGGTTGTAGAGCTTGTCGGCGTAGTTGTCGACGAAGAACGTATTTGCGAAAGTGTAGGAAACACCATTTGTCAAGGCATTGCCCGAAGCGTCGGTAGGGGAGAACAAGGCTGCGCCAGGACGCTGGAACACTGCCGACGGAACGTTGCCCTCTGAGGCAATCGATGTCAGTCCGCGTAGCCAATATTCATGGTGTAGCGAGTGGATGTTCTGACTTGGGTTGTCGGTTTCCGCGTCCGACGGCGAGCCGTAGAAATGCGTTATCTCTCCGTTGAGCGATGCGGCGACCTTGTCGACGGTGAACGGCAGGCAGATGCCTTCCCATGCGCCTTTGCTGTCCTTGGCATAGTACATTGGTCTGCGCACATACCATGCGCGGTCGTTGACGTTGAAGGCGATGGGCACGCAGAGATTGTTGTTGTTGCAAGTCTCTCCATCTCCGTTCTCGTTGTCGGGAGTGCGCTCCACGAAGTGTAACAGAGTGGTGCTGTAGCCGTCGATGCCTTTTGTTATATGGTGTCCGTTTATCAAAGCCTCTCTTGTAGTCTCGTTGTAGTTGAGAGCTTTTTCCACCACGTCGTAAGCCTCGTTGCCTGTTGCCTCGTCATTATCGGCGGTGTAGACAAGGAGATTCTGCGTGATGCCTGCGTCCTCTTTCACAACGAAGTCGTTGAAACGGCTGGCGTTGTCGTCCATAGGAGGGTAGAAGATGCCACCGACTGTTTCCGTCGCTGCAGGAAGGTCGTGCAGGCAAGTGAAGTCGACAGCCGTGGTAGCAGAATCGTGCACGTAGGTGCTCATAGTGATTGAGCCATTGTTGTAGGCGTTGTAGTGGAACGCGTCGAGCGTCGTGTCGCCGTAGTAGGCGGCGGTGCGGTACACGCGGTTGCTCATATAGCTGTTCTGGTGCGAAGCGATATCGCGTGGGTAGTTGTCGGGGTTGTGCTGAAGCGACTGTCCCCAGAAGAGGAAGTCGTTCATAAGTTCAGTGCCGCTGTTGTTGGCGTTGAACAGAGGCGTGTAGACAACAGGCGTCGGGATGCTGCCGTCGGCGTTGTATTTTACGCGCGGCGCGTCGAGCGGGTGCGTCTTGTCGTGACGGGTCTCCACCTGTTCGTAGTTGGGGATGTCGCCACCCTTGCCGATACGCAGATATGTGATGCCGGTGTTGTTGCCGGTGATGGCATCCGTGCGGCACGCATACTGATAGTCGCCGTTGGCATAGTAGGCTGACACGTATTTCAGAATCTCATTGTCGGCGTCAGCCTCAGTGCTTGATGTTGTCGGCTCGGCGCGGTGGCGAGCGCGTAGATAGTACTCGTTGAGGTCGTATGCCACCCGTCCAAGTCGGAAATCCTCCGTGGTGTATCCCTCGTATGGAGAGCCATCCCAGCGATAGACAACAGGCGTCGATCCGCTTTTGCCCGATGCCGGCGCATACTCGAAGCAGCAGTGGTAGTTTCCGATTTTGCCGTCGGCAGTCAAGTTGGATATTTTTCCGGAAGCAAGTCCGAGGTTATATATGTTGCCAGAACTTTCGATGCTGTTGAAAAGAGATTTTCCCGAAGGGATGCCGCTGATCACGTGACCGTCGCCATGCAGGATTCCCGCGAAGTCGGAAATGTAGTATCCGCCCTTGTCGGTTGCTTCCAGAGCAATGTCGTTCTGCAGGAAGAACTGAGCTTTTGCGCCATAGCGCGGAGCGTTGCTGTCAGTTCCGATAGAGTCGACGAAAGCGACAAATGCAGAGAGGTCGCTCTTGTCGGAAATGTAGATTCGCGGTTCCGGCAACGGGTCTGATTCCGTAGTGTCAAGGCTTTCCTCATTGACGCGGGTTATCGCCTCGGCAAGGTGCAGGTTTATACCAGCCTTGTGGGGATCCATGCGGTGGTAGTTGTGCACGACAAACTTGTCGGCGTCGTGCATGCCCACCTCCAGGATGTCGTTGAGTCCCGTTATCGAGACACCGAGTTGTATGCCGTAGCCGTTCATATAGTAATAAACAGGGACGTCGAGAAGGTCGTCGGTCTTGTCGTAGTGACAGCCCGCAAACAGACCTTTGCCCTTTTCATCGGCTTGATTGAAAGTGTCGTAGCCTGTTGCCACGTTGTTGCTGATATTTTCTTTAGTCCACGGCGTGGTGTCTTTAAATTCCCACTTGCCGTCGGCTCCCATTTGCCGCTTTCCGATGCGCCAGTAGTAGCCGTTGACCGCAAACGACTGGTCTGCGCTGACCACGATGTTGTCTTTGGTTACGCGCACCATCTCGCCCGGCAGCGCGCAGTTTCCGATAGTGATTTGTCCGCTGACGGTTGGTCCCTGCACATATTCGATTGTCAGATAGATTGTGTAGGTGTATTCGCGCTGAACGTAGTATATCGTAGGGTTGCTCTCGTCGATTGTGACGTTGGAGATGTTGTCCACCTTTTCATACTTTTTGTTGGCAGTGTTGTAGGTGAACAGGCTCTCAATCTTCACAAACTCTTCGGTCTGAGGCTGGTAGTAGGTGTTGTCGGCATCGAGGTTTCCCGATTCCACCAGCTCGTAGCCAGACTCGGTCTTCTTGTAGAATTTACCTGTGTTGGTGTATATCGGCTTGTTGTCGGTCTCGCTGACATAGTCCTCATAGGCAGGCGCCTTCAGCACGAGCGTTGCCATACTCTTTCTGCCGAGGTGCTTGTCGAAGTAGTCGGGCTCAACGTAGTTTGTGTTGTCGACCATGTCCACCAGACGGAACGAAATCTTGGCATCCTCCTTCAGCCCTGCGGGCAGCGAGTTGTTGAAAAGGGTGGCTTCGTCGTCGCCCTTTTCTCTCATCGACAGCAGTGCGGCAAAGCCTTTCGACGCCTTGTCGGGATCGTCGATGGAGGTTGCGCCTGAGAAGTTGTTGCTCTCCGCGCCGCCGACATATAGTTTGTAGCCTCCGGCAACTGCGTCGGAATAGTATGTCTTGTCGGTTTCGTTGGTCTCGGTTCCTGTGAGATAGTTTCGATATTCCAGGTCGCTTGAGTATTGGCTCTTGTCGTCGGGATGGCCGCTGCGCATCTTCCAGTTGAATATGCGCACCGGCTGGGTGCTCTTCAATCCGGCGAGAACGGTGAGTCCGTCCTTGTTGTCGCTGTCGAATTCGATCGGATTCTCTTTCGACGACTTGAACGTGTATCCGGAGATGTTGACATTGTAGTAATAATGGAATCCGGTGACATACCAATAGTGAACCTTCACGTCGTCGACCGTCTTGTCCGATCCGGGCGCGGTGATGGCATGGTATCCTGTCGGGAAACAGTCGTCGACGATGTATCGGCCCTTGTGGTATGGGAACACAAAGTTGCCGGTGGTCTCGAGGAAGTCCTCCTCGTGGGAGTCGCCGTCATGCCGCTTGTGATTGTTGTCGGCATACACATAGCCTCCGCCTTCATCCTCGCGTACGTTGATAAGGTTCATTTCCACAACGCCGTAGATTGGGCCGTACAATTTGTTTTCCACCACTTTTTTACGGTCGGAGTCGTATGTTTCATGACAAAGTTGAATCTTCATTGCGTATCCCGAAGCGATGCCGATCATGTTCATTGCCGTTCCGTCGTTTCGTTTCTGGAACTCTCCGAACGGATCCTCGGCGTTTTCCTTGTCCTTGTTGGCGTTATAGTCGTCGATGTAGTGCTGCTTGACGCCCTGGTACGACATTCCGGCAAAGGCAGTGTTGTCGGTAGAGGCGGAGGCAAGCTGACCGTTGCGGTTGCGCCACATCCCGGTGTTGAAATCCACATTCGACTTTATTGCGCTTACATAGAGGATATTGTTTGAGAATCCCATGTAATTGCGGGCTTTCGTGCTGTATCTGAAGTCCGTGTTGTTGTCGGGCTTCGCTTCCAGATTTCCATTGCTGTCAAATCGGATGTCGTTTGCCACCATCTTGATTTCTCCGACACGGGCGATGGAGTAGGGCGTCTTGTTGACGTCGTTCACCGTATAGTCGCGGGCGCCGAGCAGAGAGAAGCAGTTGTCCTCCAGACGGATGATGTCGAGCCGCTGGAATGTGTTCAGAATCTTTGGATTGTCGATGGTGTGTCCGGCAAATCCATATCCTGTCAGGTCGGCGCTGCGGAAACCCTGGGCATACGACAGGTGTCCGTCGCCGAAGATGCCGCCCTCGCTGTCGTATTCGTAGAACTCATTTTCTCTGATTCCCTCAAGTCCCGACGGCGGAGTTGCGCCCGATTTGAAGAAATATTTGTCCTGCAGCGAAATGTAGCGGTATGAGTATATGCCGTTGGCGGCATCGTCGTCGCTGGCATAGTGCTTGTAGTAATAGCCGTATAGGTCGGTGCCGTCGGGCAGTTGCACCGGTCTGATGTCTTGGTGGGAGATGGTGATATGTTCACTGTCCTTGTTGTCGCCGACAAGTACAAGCGTGTTGCCGCAGAATCCAGCCGTAGAGCCGCCGGGCAACAAGTTAAGATCATCGCCGTTGCCGTTGGCGATTATGGCATAGTCGAGATTGTATTTGTCGGTTAGTTTCAGCACGGTTGTGTTGTTGGCTAATACCGAGCCTTGAGCCACCGAATATCCGCCGCCATAGACAGCCTCGTCAATGGTGATGTTGACGTTTTCCCAGCCCACCGACGGCGCGGCGGAAACTATCTTCTTGAAGTAGTGGGCGCGGTTTGCGTCGGTAATCGTGTCGCGCATGCCGTTGCCGTTGTCGATAGCCACGATGTCTTCGTAGACGCCCTGCGATATCCACTCGTCATTAAGCAGATATATGTGCTGCTTGATGGCAGGTGTCTTTTCCTTTCCGTTGTCGTTCTCAACTCCAAGATTCTTCCGGTCGGCGCGTTTAAGCTCATATCTGCCTCGGACATGGTTTTGGCGGTTGGTCGAGTAGTAGGTTGGATATCCCACAATCACCTGAGTGGAGCCATACACATAGCCCGAATATGAGCCGCCCGTGACGGCGCGGAATATGTGGCCGTTGAGCATCTTGATAGTCGAGTAGCCCACCACGTTGCCCTGCTGGCCTCCGCCGTAGATGAAGTTGGCAGAGACGCCCAGACCTTCCGGATTGCTGTCGGGGTCGACCACGCCGCAAGGCAGAAACTTGTTGCCGTCCATTTTTGGCTCGGAGCATTTCACCGATTCGCCGATTGTCACGTTTGCGATTCCGTATACGAAGCTTTCCATACCGTATCCGGCACCGTAAACGTTGAGTGCGGAATATTCGGCAGCCTTCACCAGCAGCTCGTTCGACTTCTCCAGCTTGTCTCTGTCCTTTCCCGCCAGCATGTCGCTCTGCAGGTTTATGCAGACGTCGCCGACGATTGTTCCGCTCTTGAAGCATCCGCCATACACATTTCCGCCGACGTATGCGCCGTTTTTCTCTTTAGGCATAAATTTGTTGCGGATGTTGAGTTTGATGAACGGATATTCAGAGTCGGCATCGCCGAGCAGATATCCGCCCCTGTGCTTGGCCTTGCCTTTGTAGTCGTAGTTGGTATTGTTGCATCCGCCCACAATCTTGTCGGTTATGGTCAGCCCTTCCGGAAATGTGTATTCAAGCACATTTCCTATTTTGCCGCTTGTCTTCGGCATAACGTTCATATTACCGCGGTTTCCTCCGCAACAGAACGTGCCGATGATGCAGTTTGTCAGTCCTTCTCCAGTCTCGCTGCCGTTCCATTTGAGCGAGCCTTGTATGTCGGTCTCCACCGGTTGGAAGTAGAGGTCGAGTAGGTGCGGATACACAATCGGACGTTTGCTTTTTTCCGTTGGTAGATACACTGTGTTGATGTTTGCGTTTTCGGAGTCGTTGATCCAGTCGATAGGCTCAGCAAGATCCAGCTCCTGGGTGTAGTCGTAGATGTCGCCGTTCAGCTTCTGGAACATATTCATGAAGTCGTTGTCCTCCGACGTCACAAACAGCTCCTCGCCGTTGCATCCCATGAACACGCCGCCGATACGTACGTGGCTTCCTATGTTGACGCTGATGTCGCCGACAGACTTGTCGGCATCTTCCGAAGCCCCGTAGGCAAGCATCTTCAGCACGGTTGCGGAGTTGCCGCCGCCATACACGTTTCCGTCGATGCGTACCGTGTCGGATGTAGACACACCATGGATGTTGATGCTCACTTTGTTGGTCAGCGGACGCCATGAGTTGATGTTCACCATCTTCACCGCGTCGCTTGTGGCTTTTAACTGCGTCATGTTCTCGCGCATAGGCACGGTGTAGACCAACGGCACCGTCTCGGAGTCGGGGTCGTTGGGATTGATGGGATAATACTCGTTGACCGTCACATTCTTGTTTCCGTTTCGGTCGGTGGCATACAGGTAGTTTCCGTTGCCTGCGCCATACACGTTGCCAAACAGATGACCGCCGTAGATGTTGATGGTGGTTCCTGTGCCGCCGTTGTCCATGAAGTAGCCATTCTTGTTCAGTCCCACGTTGACATATCCCGACACGTCGTTGCCGCCATACACGTTGCCATGAATGAAAATGTCGGCATTGCTGTAGGTATGGGGACTTGTAGCCGGCTTGTTGTCGCCAATTCTCACAGTCGTGCTCTTAAGCACATCGCCCATAAATCCGCCTCCGAAAATGTCGTGGCAGTCGATGGCCTTCAGCTCCACGTCGGTTGAGTTGACTGAACTGTAGGTGCCTCCTCCGAACACACGACGGCAGAACACGCCACCGGAGCCCACGATGTGCGTGTCGCCGAACACTTTGCCTGAATATCCGCCACCGATGATGTCCATCACCGAGTAGCCGTTGAAAAAGTGCTTGTATTCCTCGCCTTTCACGATGTCGATGCCTTCGAGGATGCTTCCTCGTCCTTCCATTTCCACGTTTACATACGTGTCACCCATCACGATGGCATTCTCACCGAATCCTCCGCCGAACACGCTGAATTGCGGTGTGCCGATTTTTTCGTAGATTTCTTTCCACTCAATGCTTTCAAAGAAATTCTTGCCGGTGTCACGTCCAGCCACCATTTCTGTGCTGTTGTAAAGGAGTCCCTTTGTCATGGTGATATAGGAGTTGTTGCCCACAACGGATGCTATTTTTCCGCCTCCGTAGATATTGTGGTTCACTTTGAACTTACGTGCTTTAGGGTCGTACTGCGGAGAGTAAATCGTTCCGTCTACGATGCTGGCAGGACTCCATGTGCGTGCCTGCACGTTCCATAATGCATGTGCCTGCACTTTGCCTCCAAGAATCAGCAGGTTGGTGTTGCCGGTTACGTCGGCAGATGTCACCGCCACGCTTTCGCTGCCATTCTCAGTAACGGTTTCGACGCTTCCCAGACCACCTCCGTGAGCGCTTTTTCCTAACCATCCGTCGTAGATTGTCAGCAGGGTGTTGCCATACACAGTGCCGTTCTGGCAGCCGCCAAAGAAGTCTTCCATGAGAGTGGGGTAGGTATCGTTGTCAACGTCGGGATGCACCATGTTGGCGTCATCGCTTGGAGAGAGATATTCTTTCGTTGTGTCGTCCCAATAGGGGTAGTGCATCACCGGGCGGTCGAGGATGAGACACGAGTTGCCGTAAACACCTCCGAGACTCTTGCTGTCGGCACACTCAGTGACAACACGCCCCCTGCCGCCAGCAAACACCTGCGACATCAATGATCCTCCACGGATGTTTACGAGAGTGGTGCGGTTTGTCGGGGATAGATAGTTGTCGCGGGTGAACACCGCAGCGTCGGCTTTTTTGCTGCCTACATTCGCCAAATCGCCGCCGCCGTAGACTCTGCCGAATATCAATGTGCGTTCAATCAGTCCGAGTCCATTATGGAATTTGTACATTTTGCCATAGATGTGCACTTCGGTTTTCTCTACATGCGCCATGTCCGGGAAATCGATGAAAACGCCGTTTCTTTTTACCGATTCCACACCGGAGCCTCCTCCGTAGACACTATGATTGACATCGCCTCCCTTGATGAAAACCATTGATTTGCCTTTTACCGAACCGAAGTCATAGCCGCTTCCGCTGGAGAAGTCGCCATAGGGCAGCGCTCCCAAACCAGCACCAAAGATGTCGTGGCAGCCAAGTTGACAGTCGGTTTCCACATAAGTGTCGCCCGTTACATATCCGGCATAGCCGCCGCCATGAATCTGAAGCAGCACGAGTCCGGGCACACCGATTTTCCATGCAAAGCGGCTGATATGATAGCGGCGGAATACGCCTGGATCGTTCTCGCCGCCATCATAGCTGCCGAAATAGAGTTTCTTGTCTTCTTTCGACAACTTGAGATAGTCGTCGTAGATATCTTTTTCAAGGTCGAGATATGTTTTATAGTCCTTGTTTTGATAGAGATAGCGGTATTTTATGCCGTCGATTGTTATTATGCCGTCGTCGTCAAGTTTTGCTCCAGGCTGCGCATAGACTTCGGTTTTTCCAACGGATGTGTTGACACCATACCCCGCGCCGAACAACGAGAACGAGGGGTGTTCAACGTGAATGCTGTTCAGGAACCAGCAGAGCCCCTGTACAGTGGTGTTTTCAAACATACTTATGGTTTTCCCCTTTGAGTCCTTTATGTCGTCGAGGGGGGAGTGGTTGATTATAACGACAGTCTTGCCGGTGTTGGCAACAGAGGCTGAGCCGACATGGCAAGCCCGGTTTCCTCCGCCGAAGATGTTGTAGGTGGTGGAGAAGGTGAATCTGTCCAGATCGAAGAATTTCTTGGTATTCTCATTGTTTCTGATTCGATTGATGGCCTCCTGCGCAAGCGGGTCGCCGATGTTGTCGAGCGACGGTGCTTCGTTGATAGCATAGGCAATCCGTCGGAATTCGTTATTGTCGTTGCAGATAGGGCTGCTGTCAGACTCGGCGTCCAGCCATGAGGTAATGTTGCCGTTGATGTCGGCTTTGCGGTTCCACATCCAAGAGCCTCCGTCAAATTGCACTTTCGTGTTGCCAAGAATATTGGCATAAGTGCCGGTGTCGGCTACGTCCTTCTTGCCAAGCACCTCGTCGACTGCAGTCAGCTCGTTGTCGATGTCAATGTCGCCGTATCCTCCGCCATATACATTGCCGCCCATCATTCCGCCCTCGATGTGCACAAAAGTGTTGCCGTCGACCGTTCCGTATTCGCAACCGCCGTAGATGTCGCCCCAAACGCATGGCACCACATTGTCGGTGCCGCTGTCAACGCCCGGATTGCTGTTGACTATATGCACAAGAGTGTTGCCGTTGATGCGGCCGATGTTGTAGTATTGGTTTGCTTCAGCCTTTCTGCAGCCCACACCTCCGCCATACACGTTTCCAAAAATGTTGCCGCCGCGGATGTTGACAAACGACCGGTAGCCACCGGCACTGTAGCTGATAAACGAGCCGTCGGTCTGGTTGAGCGTCGAAGCGCTTGTCAGCAAGTCGGGCGAGTAGTAGTCGGAAGGTTTCATCTCTTGGAAAATGCCCACATTGGCATTGTCGCCGCCGCCGTACACGTTGCCGTAGATGTTGGCGTCGTCGGCAACCTCCACCATGGTTGTGCCGATGACACGCGCCACGGTTATGAAGTGGGTTGAAGAGGCTGTCTCGGGCTCCAGTCCGGCACTTCCTCCAAACACGTCGCCATGGGTGAATGCTCCGCACATATATACCTCCGTGTTGCCGCCAATCTGACCTGTGGTGTTGTCCTCGGTTGACGCAATGTCGCCGAAGCCGCCGCCAAACACACGGCGGATAAACGTTTTTCCGTCGACCGTGACTTTGGTGTTGCCAGCCACAGTGCCGGCATATCCGCCGCCCAACACAGCCCACACGGTGAAGTTGGGCACTCCCATCGAAAGGTCGAGAGAAGGAGCGTTGGGGCCGTATTTTCCATAGTCGCCGTCAACGTTGACGGTTACATCGGTGCTGCCGACGGTCGTCAGCCGTCCGTATCCGCCGCCGAAGACACTGAAGTGAGGATTCTCGTTGTCGGTGTACGACTGTTTCCATTCGTCGGTTATCAGCAGTTCGTAAGGCGTCATGCCTTTCTGCATCATCACGGTGGCAAGGCCGGTGCCGTCGGCAGGGGTTGTTGTCACATTGCCGTCGGCGTCTTTGTATGTGCCCACGTTGCAGGCAAGATTGCCGCCGCCATAGATGTTGTGGGGATTCAGGAACTTGCCGTCGGCATAGAATTTTGATTTTTCGTATACAGTGTCCTCCGTGGCAGGCTCGTCGCCGGCGTTGTCGATGTCGGGGTCCCAGATGTAGAATATGTTTTCAACCGGATCCCACATCTTGAACCATATCACATTAATCGAGAAGCTGTCGTCAATCGGACCGTGGCCTGCGCTTTGTGTGCCGCCCTCGTCCTGCGCCAGGGTCACGTTGGTGTTGCCGAGCACGTCGGCTGAAGTGACCGTGCCGTCGGTGATGTCGCCGTTTCCGCCTCCGAACACCTCTCCGGCGATGTTTCCGGCATAAATGTTGACATACGTGTCGTTGGCAACCTGTGCAAGATTGCCTCCACCGAAAATGTCGCCGTAAATGAAAGGAGCCTGCTGTGTGCTGCCCGCGAACGACACGTTGGCGTTGCCGACAACCAGTCCTACCAGCTCAGGATGCTGCGTGAAGCCGTCGCCGTCGGCAAACGCTTGCGAGGCAGGGCGCAGACGGCGTCCGTTGCCGCCGGCAAACACAGAGCCGCGGATGTCGGCGCTGTCGCCGATGACAACGTTTGTGGCGTTGCCGTCAAACTCAACAATCGCCATGTCGCCTCCGCCATAGATGTTTTTGTAGAAAGTGCCGCCCATAATGTTCACGCTCGACTGTCCGTATATGCGTGCCATGTCGGAAAGCGTCTCTACGTTGGATGTGCCCATCTCCTTGGCGTCGGCCACACCGTATCCGCCTCCGAATACCGGACAGTGGAAAATGCCGCCATAGATGTTGAGCTCCACGTTGCCATAGGTCTTGCCAAGAGCTTTGTAGTCGCCGGAATTGCCGCCGTAGGGGTTCTGCGAATAGAAAAAGTCAGTGCCTCGTCCGCCGGCGAATACGCCGTTCTTGCAGTGAAACTCTCCACCGTTGATGGTGAGCGACGCCACAGTCGCTCCGGTTTTTCCGTACACGTTGCCACCGCAACTGTTTGGCGTGGCAGCCGTGCTCGACCACAAGCCTTTGCTCATGAATCCGCTTCCTCCGCCATAAATGCCGTCGATAGGCTCTGTCGTTGAGCCGAACTCTCCACCGTTGATCACAATCTTGGTGCTTGTGTTGGTTGGGTCGACATAGGTGAACGACTCGAAATCGTTGTTGTAGCATCGATACGTCACCAGACGGTCCTTTGCAACGGCATACGGACCATAGAGCATAACGTCGCCCGAAGCATTCCAGTAGGCAATGCTTTTGTCGGGAGTGTGGCTGTCGGCATTGTCGTCGCCTTCGCCGATGCCGTTCATACCGCCTGCGCCAGCACCGTAGATTCCGCAGAAGATGTTGTCAGTCTTCGTGTTGCCGGCAGGCAGAATCTCGAATAAGCCGCCGTTGATGGTGATTGTGCTGTAGCCATAGAACGGGTTGTTGACAATCACGTTGCCGGTGTGTCCACGACCGGTGCTGCCGCCATACAGCTCGGTGACAATAACACGGTTGTCAATCCATTCGTCGTTGTTGTGTTTTGAAGACGCCGGGTCGAGCAAGATGTTTGCACGTCCCATATAGGTGTTGTTTGGCACGTAGTAGTCAGTGCCGTTGTAGGGGAGGATGAAGTCGCGCTGCGCACCCAGCGAACCGTTTACGACACGTGCCACCTTTCCGCTTCTGATTATTATGTCGACATCCGCATACATGGCACCCTCGTGGCTTCCGGCGAGAATGATACCGGCATCGTAGTCGCTCTTGCGTTTGCTTGTTTCTCCCTTGATTTCCCTTTCCGGGTTGTGGGCGTCGTTCCATTTGCGGTCGATGTCCATCTCGATTGTGCACTTTATGGGCTGATTGGGAGTTCCCATCACTCCATTGTAGTCCTTCTCGGAGGATGTCTGACGTCCGCCCGCGCTGATTGCGGAGTATAACCCGGACTTGATGGATATTTTGAAACCCTCCTTGCCGTGAGGCATCGATTGCTCGAAAGCCTCGATTCTCTCTTTTCTGTCCAGCGGATAGAAACGGCCGTCGTTGTTGAAACCGCCGAAGATGTGGAATGCAGTGGTCACAGCGCCGTCGATGGTGCCGTAGTCAGGCGAGTTCTGCCCGAAACCGGTCATCTGTATGCCTTCGCCCATCTCAAGGTTGTTGTACTGGCAGTAGATAATCTTGTAGAAATCGCCGCCGTTGTTTGTCACAGGGTCGTTGTTGAATGTGATGTATTCAAATCGGGTGTCGCCCCAGATCGGCAGACCCTTTTCGGCACCATAAATCTCGATAGTGCCCTTGTAGTCGGTGCCGTCCCAGTCGCCCGTGATGGTGGCGTTGCGGAAAAGAGGGGACTCTCCCTTTGCTTTAGCCCAATCGTCAAACTTCAGCATGCTTTTGCCTCTGTTGTTGCTGGTTATGTTGAAACCCGTGTATTGACTGTTGGTCACGTCGGCATGGCTTGTGCCCATCAGCACGATGATGTTTTCATCCCAAGTACCCGTCTTGGCGAGCTTGCTGTAGGCGCCTTTCCACGTCTTCATTGCCTGTGTCGGGGAGTAGCCCCACTCCTCGTCGTCGTTGTCTTCGCCTTGTGCGTAGGTTGTGCCGTTGATGCTCACCGCCTCAGGACATAGGTACACCACAATAGTCACTTTGATGTTTTTGTGGAAAATGATGTTGCCACCGCTCTTTACGGTAACCGTACAGTTGTATTGGTCCTTGTTGGTGGCAGTTTCCGGGCGTACAAACTCGTTGGACGTTTCCGACAGCAAGGTTGCTTTGTTGTACCATTCGTATGTGATGTCGAGACCAAGTTCGTCGTTTGTGAAATTCTCTTTCGTGTTGTTCGTCACATTTATGATGTATGTGCCGGGCTTGGTTTCGTAATCGAGTTCGGCAGTGATGCCGATAGCCTCGACGAGTACGGTGTTGGTGCGCTGGCTGCCGTCGACGGTCATAGCATAGACATACTGGGAGTATATCTGTCGTGGCAGGATGAACGGGTTGCAGGCGGAGCTGTTGACCTTTTCACCCTCAGTGTTGTTGGTCGATGCATACCAGTTGTAGACATCGGAAGTGGTTTCTCCGTCTTCGGTTGTAACGGTCAGCACATCGCTTGTGCCGCGCTCAGCCTTCAGGACAATCGAGCTGAAAGAAAACCGTTTGGAAGAGTTTGAATATGACCACGGCCTCTTGTCGAGGTTGTTTTGGTTGATGTACAGGTTGTTGAGCCCGGCAAACGCCTTTCCGAACGGCTCTCCTGTGGTTGCGTCGGTTGCCGAAATGTCTTTTTCAACACCGTATTGGTTATAGGCGTAGGTGTCGGCAGCTTTGTTGGCAGGAGTGTAGTACCATGTGTCCTTCACCTTGCTTGCAAAGTTGTCGGCGGCTATAAACGCCATCACGCTGGCTTTTTTGCACTGGGTGGTGTTGGCGCTTGTCTTCAAGCCGGCGCCGTGCACATAAGATGTTTCTCGGCCATACGGCATAGCCTGTTTGGTTGGCAAGTTTGCTTGCCGCACCGAAACCGCATGAAATCGTCACTTGTCCTTCCACCCCGTTGAGAGCGGCGTTTTGGAACATGTCAATCTCCGTGTCTGCTGAGATGTTGAATATTCTCAGACTCACGAAGTTGTTGAGATATCCGGCTATGCCTCCAATTCTGAATTTTGTCTTTGTCGTGTAGCTTTCGTTGTTGTCGGATATTTTGGAATTGCGGATGATGATGTTGCTGAGTTCTGCGTTTTGGGTCATGTCGGCAACCACAATACCCATCTTTACCGTGTAGTTGGCGTTGTTGAGAGGCGTGTGTGCCGCCTTCTTCTCTATTCTGGCATTGTCGATGATAAGGTTGGAGACAGACGCATACTCATTTTCGTTGTTGCCCTTGCCGTTGAGTCGGGAGAACAGACCCCACGAGGCTTCTTTTAGGTCGCTGAAAGTCCAGCAGATGAGCATGTTGCTAATGGAGCGTCCGTCGCCGTCAAACTTTCCGGCGAAGAAATGTCCGTCGGTAGCCTTCGCGATGCCTTGAGCCGTGCCGATAGGAGTCCACAATCCCTTGCTGAGGTCGATGTCCTTGGTGAGTTTGAAATACTTCTGAGAAAACATTTGTTGAGCTGCGCCATTGTTGACTTCATGCGCCAGTCTTGCCAATTCCATATCGTTGCTGATGAGGAAAGGCTTTTCCTTGGAGCCGTCGCCCTCGGAGCCGTCGGGATAGAGCTGGTAGCTGTCGGCATAGAAATGGTTGCCGTCGTAGTCCACGCCATAGGCTTTCGGCTCGATGCTGAAAGCGATGGTCTGCTGGGCATTGCCGGCAGACGTGATTGTCACCTCTCCGCTCTTGGTTTTGTTGGTCAGCGGCAGTGTGATGGTCTGTCCGCTGTCGGAAATGCCGTCGGTGACACTCTTTGAGTCCACGTTCCATGCAAACGTGCTTCCGGCAGGGATGTCGGCGGAAACGATGGAATAAGCCACCGTGCCGTTTTTGAAATCCCATGAAGCTTTGATGTCGTTGCTGCTTAATCCTTGAGCCATGGTCAGATTGACTCCGGCAATCATAAGCATGAGCAGAGAGGAAAAAACTCGTGATATGCTATGTGTTGAATGTTTTCTCATTTTTCAAACACTTTATTGTCGTTATCTATTGTTAGTCTATCAATAATTGACCCGTATAGGCATCCTCGTCGGCAAGCACATACAGGTAGCGTGGCTGTATGAGGATGCGTATTGGGTTTATCATCGCAGTCTTGCCTGTTGTGAGGCTGCTGAAATTATCCTTGTTGATGGTTATTCCGGATGTTACGTTCTTTCGGGTGACGATGGTGGAACCGTCCTCCGCTATGAATTCCACGTCGTATTTGACGTTGATGACAGGCAGGAATTTGGCATCGGGTATGGTGTAGATGTCGGCACCCCATTGCGTGTAGCCGGCAGATGTGACAATGACGGTCTGGGTGTTGTCGTCGTAGTCCGCCGAGCCGTAGCCTTTGTAGACAATAGGGAATGGCGTCTCTACAAACGACTGACGTTTGATGTCGCTCCATGTTATTGCAGAGGCAGACCAACTTTTTGATGTTGTATTCCAGATGTAGGAACGCGATATTGTGCACGATGTGGAGAAGCTGCCTGAAAGCGTAACGCTCTTGATGCGGAAGTGGCGGATGGCGTTCATCTTGGTGCCGAGCATGAAGAGCAGCCTGTAGCCGGTGAGAGTCTGGTCGAATTTCAGACTGACTGTTCCGCCTCCGTTGCTATCGGAGATTGCCCCTTTGCTGCTCGGGACGGCGCAGATGATCGGCGCTGCCTTTGTGTCGTAGATTATCGGCACAGGGTCGCCGCCGTCGCTCATAGCGAACGGAAACGAGAGGGTATATGTATTGTTGGCGGTGCGCAGAAGCGTTGCTCTGTCGTTGTATGGCATATATGCGAAGAAGTCGAACGACGAAGCCTTGGTGTATTCAGTCCAGCGCTTCTTTGTCGCAGTGTCCCAGCCGTATGTCGCCACGTTGTAGGTGGCAGTTTCATTGTTGAATATGGTGTTTGCAGCCGACGCATAGCGTTTCGGCATGTCGTAGTATCCGAACGTGCCCATCGTTGCGGGATGGCGCGTAGGGTCGTAAGCCTCGTAGGGGTTGGCGCGTGTCGCTGTTTTTTGCGGTTGCGCCGAGAATGAGATGTATCCGTGGTTGTCGGCTTGCTGTATGGGCATGTCGGAACCCTCGCAGGCAGAAAGCGTTGCGAGAAGCGCGATAGCGGTTATTTTTGAGATATGCTTCATTCTTGTAGTCAATTCTTTTTACCAGTCTTCAGTGCCTGAGCCGTTGTTTTTAATGTCGGCGCCGGGAAGCCATTGCTCCACCATCAAATCGTTGAAAGAGATGCTGTCGCCAGTGTCTGACAATTTGAAAATGTATGTGTATTGGCAACCAGCCTTCCACTGCATGTATTGCGCCGGCACTGTAGCCGACACCGTTTTTCCGCCAATGTTGATGGTTATGGTGTATGCCCCCTGTTCGTAGGGGATGTTGGCGAGCGGCGGCACGTAGTACCATTTATTGTAGAGAGTAGGGTCTTTGAGGATGTGTATCTGGTCGCCAGCCTCCTCGTAGGGAGTGGTGAGAACCAGGAGTCCGGACGCATCAGCCGCTTCCGACTTCGACATCGTGAGAGTCGGAAATGTGCCGACCGGAATACCGGTGAGCGGATAGGCGGCGTCGATGGTGCCGCGGAGAGGGGTGTCGGCTTTTGCCGGGGTGTCGACGAAACGGCTGTCGCGGAACTTGATGTTGCTTATCGCAACGTTGGTCGTTCCGTCAGGATAGGTGAAGCGGAAGCGCACCTTTGCGATTATCGGCGCGAAAGTCAGAGTGACGCACGACCCGTATGCCGGCGATGTCGACGAAGGGGAGGCAAGCCAAAGGCGGCTTGCGTATGGTGTTGAAGTAGCGGTTGCTGCTTCAGAATATTCAAAATTAAAAGACAAGGTAGCGGTAGCGTTGTCGCCCGAGCTGACCGAAGTCTTTACATCTGGATTGAAGGGACTGTATGCGAAAAAGCGGTAGCTCGTTGCCGAGTAGTCCCAATATTTTATTGTTTGCAGGGTGGCAGTTATAGGATTTTCAATGCCAGCATATTCCCAGTCGGCAGTGTTTGTCGTAGAGCTGCCGGCAGAGCCCTGATTGTATGACATTTTATATCCGTCCATCACAATTTGCGGCGATGACGGGTTCGGGGAGTTTGTTGTGGTTTTATATCCCCATGTGCGGAACGTCTGGAAGATAGTCTCGAGACCGTTGCCCGCTGCTTTTGTTTTTGCATCCTGCCAGTTGTTGTTTGTGCTGCTGAAGGCGATGCTTGTCTGTGTATTGTCCGGTTCGGGCACTATTGGTTCGTCCGGCGCTGATTGAGAGCAGGAGAATAGGGAAAGTCCCAACAGAGGAAATATTAGGATGCGATGTTTCTGCATGTCTTCTTGTTTTTTTTAAAGACGGGCGGGGGAGAAACCCCCGTCCGACATATAAATGTGTCCGAGGCGTGTGAAAACACACCTCAGACACAATGTTTTTAGTCAGAATCCAAGGCGTGAGCCATGGAGAAAGAATTAGTTGTTTTTGACAACTTTGACAATCTTGTATGACTTTTTGGTTCCATTGTCGTATTCAACAGCGTAGTATGTTTCTGTAGCCGGGTCGGTGACAACACCTTTCCACTTGAGAGCATTTACTTTGAGAGTGTAGCCTGGACCTGCCGGAACTTCTGTTACGGTAGTGGCAAAACCATCAGCAGTCTCTGTCACAACCATCTTCTTGCCTGCGTAGTCGGTGACAGTCCAAGTCTTGGCAGTAGCGTCGTTGGTTCCTTTCACGAGAGCGTTGGCAACGCTTGCCTCGTTGATTGTCTGAGTGGCACCGGCTTCGAGAGTTACGGTGTACAATTTCTGAGGAGCTACAGTAGCGCCGGCAGAATATACAGTTGCATAGATTTCGGTGCCGTTGACATATTCGTTGCCGTTGGTAGTAACCTTGTTGTCCTTGTAGCCGTATGTAGTGAAGCTGTTGTCAGAAACAGTGGTGATTGTTTCCTGGAGACCGTTTGCCTCGTCGTCAACAACAACGGCGTCGAATGAAATGGCTGTCAATCCAGTGCTTGAGCCGCCGGTAGAACCGTTGGTGTCCGGAGAAATCTTGAAGATGTAAGTGTAGGCGTAACCAGACTTCCATTCAGTGTATTCGGCAGGAACGGTTGCAGTGGCGCCCTTCACGTTGATAGTCTCGTTGGTACCATCGGTAGATGTGAGTTTGTAGTCGATGCGGAGAGTGATGGCGCTTGCCGCACCTTCCGACGGGAGCACGTTCTGATAGCCGTCGCCGCAGTAAGAAGGTTTCGCTGCGTTCTGGCTGAGGTATGTTGAGCCTGCAGAAATAGCGCCTTCGTCCTGGTTGCCGTATTTGACAGCGCCGAATCCTTTATGATTCAATACGCCAGTCTCACCTGCAGTTGTTGATGCAGTGAATTTTACGTGAGCCTTGTTGTAGTCTTTCTTATCCTTGTTGACGATACCTGTTGTAGGGAAGTGCACTGTCAATGTTCCGGAATTGTTGAATTTTCCGATGAGTGTACCTTCCGGGTTGGTTGTGGTGCTAGTAGCTTCGGTGTCGGTATAGAACTTCACGTCGCTGATCACATAACCTGGAACAATCTCGAAGAGAGCCATGCGCACCTTGCTGGCAAGGTGACGGAAGGACATTGATACAGAAGTCTTGTTGTAGTCTTTCTCTTCAACAGTCTTCATGTCGGAAATGTAGCACTCGCTGAGAGTGTTTACGTTGCCAGTGAGAGTGTATGCGGCTTTGTCGAGGTTGGCTTTGTCAACGTGTGTCGGAGTAGCGTATTTTGACTCCGCACCCTTACCCATTGAGAATGCGATGAAGTCGTAGTATTTGCAAGAGTGGTCCCAATACTTGATGGTCTGCTGCGATGCTCCGCCCTGTGCGAGAGAAGCGGCAGGTTTGGTACCCTTTACGTTCATGTCCTGATTTACATACTCCCAACCAGCACGGTTTGACTCGGTAGAGAATGCTGAACCGTCTTTGAAGTTCACGTTGTAGTGGTCGAAAGCGTATACTTCATTGTTGGCTGCATCTGTCTTGTTACCTTTGAAACCGACAACGACAAAGTTGTTTTCGAGAAGGTCTGCTGCAGTCTTGCCGGTCGATGGGTCACGTGTGATTTTGCCTGTGTCGCCACCGAAGTTGATTGCGGAGGTGGCTCCATTTTGCTCATTTCCCTGAATTTCTCCCAAGAAATCGTCGCTTGAGCAGCTGGCGAGAGCCAATGCCGAAGCGGCTGCGATAAAAAATTTGTTCATAAAATAAAAAAATTAAAATAAACACATAGCGAAAAAGTAAATTTGGGTAAAACGTAGCGAATTAGCTG
>OODQ01000689.1_pt1 | contig 21245 bp, 18 predicted proteins | sample 1671321 | NCBI WGS metagenome assembly OODQ01 (sample SAMN06348144, study PRJEB24527) | human gut metagenome | biome: human gut; feature: ankylosing spondylitis patient; material: feces | host: Homo sapiens | place: China | collected 2015-10
GGGGCAAGAGGGTAGACACCAAGGTTTCTACCCTCTTAACTCCCACTTCCTTTTGTTTGTTAGTCTGGCGCAGATCAGAGACCGGCGACCGCTTCGAAAAAGGGGAACAGCAGAGGATTTTTATTACCGCAGGGGAGCACAGTGTGCTCCCATTTCTTTACCTCTGCGCAGTGCCGGATTCCGTACTGCTACACATATCGGTAGCTCTACGCAGGCGCGACATACCCGTGTCGCGCAACTCGCCAGCTTGGTGACTGCGGTCGGCGCCTGCGGATTCGATAATTGGTACAATCCATCCCGCAGGGGTGCCACTGGCCGCCCTGCACCACGCTTTTCCATTGCGTAATTCTCCATTCCCCATTTTCAATTCTCAATTTGCAGAATCTCCTCCGCAAACTGTTCCCGAACGCCTTCTTTATCCGATAGAAAATCATTCCACCGGAACAACCCTGTATGCGGATTCTCAGACAGCTTCCCATAAACTGAATACGGCAGCAGCTGCGCCTGATATCTTGCGCTCCATCTCAAATACCGCTGCATAAAGCGTTCTGCAAGCCGATACGCCTGACAGTTCTTATCCGCATCACTCGCGGGATTGAGCGCGCTGAGCTGTACGCCGCCGCCTCTGCAATCGGTTTTGCTGGGCGAGGGCGTAGAGTGCGCGATGACGATGCTGCCGTCTCGACAGGGACCGATGCACAGCCACACATGACCGTCCATGCTGAAGATATCGCCGGGACGGAACGAGGACGGCTCCTGCAGGCCGTTGCCGCAGTCCTGACGGGAAAGGGTACCCCAGGCTCTTTGGGCAAGCGTATGGGCAAACTCGGCGGCGGGCGCGACATAGCCGTCACAGTCGGAGACAGACGCACTCTCGGTATGCAGGGTATTGTACAGCGTCCAGCCGAGGTAGCCCGAGCAATCCAGACCGGCATAGCCGTACTGGTTCCAGCCGCCGGTCGGGTAGTAGCTGTGCGCGGGATTGCTGTCGTTGCGGTAGGTATAGCAGGCGTTCTGACGGTCGAAAAAGTCAATCCAGCTTTGCGGCAGACCGATGTGCATAGCGGTGTTGCCGGAGCTGGTATCCTGCCGGTTCCAGCCGCCGCCGTAGACGTACAGCGCGGTGCCGACGGGCATCAAGGCAGTTCGGAGCAGGTTCTGCAGCGTGCGCCGACCGGGAATGCCGTGAACCGGCGGATGGTACATCCGCGGAGCAGGCCGGATATACGCAATACCGCCGAATACCTGTGCATAACTGCCGACAATCCGGCCGGTGAGAAAGCAAGGCAGAACGACAGCGCCGCCGGCTCGTGTACGGATTTCAAACACAGCGCGGCAGGGAAGGTGCATGCCGTCTACTGTGATGGAATTGCCGCTAACGGCATGGATTACGCCTTGTGCGTCTGGACGGCTGAGAATGGCCTGTATTACCGTTCCCTGCCGGATGGTCAAATAATACGCCTGACCTTCCTGCAGGCGGTTCTGGATGGCGTATCGGCCTTTATCGCACACGGCATAGCAGCATACGCTGTCGTCCTGCCGAAACCGATGCGCAAACCGATCTTTATCCTCGGCACGGGCGCAGCCGTAGCCTTGTACCCCTAAGTAAATGGACGGACCCATTTCATCACACTCCTTACCATCACAGTATAGGGCAGAGGAGAGCGGAATATGAAAACAGCGTCCCGAGCGGAACGCTGAATGCAAAAAACGAGCCTGCTTTCACAGACTCGTTTTGTTATGCAATTAAAGTGCAGCCTTAGCCTTCTCAGCCAGTGCAGCGAATGCAGCCTGGTCGTTTACAGCCAGGTCAGCCAGCATCTTGCGGTTCAGGTCGATACCAGCCTTCTTCAGACCGTTCATGAAACGGCTGTAGTTGATATCGCAGGTCTTGCAAGCTGCAGAGATGCGGGTGATCCACAGACGACGGAAGTCACGCTTCTTGTGCTTACGGCCGATGTAAGCGTACTTCAGGCTCTTCATTACGGCCTGGTTAGCTACACGGTAGTGGGTAGACTTGGAACCCCAGTAACCCTTAGCACGCTTCAGGATCTTCTTTCTTCTTTTACGGGTCATCATTGCGCCCTTAACTCTTGCCATTGTGTTTGCCTCCTATATGAAAGATGTTGTTTTCTAACTTACTTGTACGGCAGCAGACGCTTCAGCTGTGCTACGTTGGTAGAATCTGCGAAGCCTTCCTTGCGGAGGTGGCGCTTCAGCTTAGTGGTCTTGCCATGGCCGTTGAGCAGGTGGCGCTTGCCAACGTGACCGCGCTTGAACTTACCGTTCTTGGTAACGGAAAATCTCTTTTTTGCACCGCTGTGCGTTTTGATCTTAGGCATAAGGTTTTGCTCCTCTCTGAATTTGCGCTATATCTGCGCGTTGGTTTTACTTGTCCTTTGCGGGCGCCAGAAACATCAGCATCTGGCGGCCTTCGAGCTTGGGCTGCTTTTCTACCGTGCTGCACTCCGAGCACAGCTCCGCGAAGCGATGGAGCAGATCCTGACCAAGCGACGCGTGCGTGACCTCGCGGCCACGGAAGCGAACCGAAACCTTGACCTTGTTGCCGTCCTGCAGGAAGCGGCAAGCGTTCTTTACCTTGGTGTTCAGGTCGCCGATGTCGATATTAGGCGTCAGGCGAATCTCTTTGATCTCCACGACACGCTGATTCTTTCGCGCTTCCTTCTCGCGCTTTGCCTGCTCGAAGCGGAATTTACCGTAATCCATGATCTTGCAGACAGGCGGCTTAGCCTGCGGCGCGATTTTGACCAGATCCATGCCCTTTTCTACGGCGATATCCTGTGCCTGCTGAATAGGCAGAATGCCGAGCTGTTCGCCGTCGTCACCGATCAGACGAACTTCCTTGTCGCGGATCTCTTCATTGATTTGATGTTCCATGCTGCTGATTGGTAAGCACCTCCAAACGAAATCGGTTTAAGACAAAAAGAAAAAGGACTGATCATTCAGACCGTCCTCCAAATAAAATCGCAGAGCGCGCAAAGCGGCTTCTGTGCTTTATTGACCCGTTTGCTTCGCTGCGGGTGAGGACATGCCTTCTTCCTTGTTACCTCAACTACTATACCAGAATTAATTTGCAAAGTCAAGGCTTTATTTCACGTTTTTTAACTGGTATGATTATTACAGAAACAGGCATACTATGATCGTGTAAAGTATAGTGCTGAATGCACAACATAAGGCTTTACAAATACGTCATAATTTGTTATGCTTAATACAAGGGACAGGAAACACCTGATTGCTCCCCTTTACTATGAATTTAAGGAGGTGCCGGACCCATGAGCGAGGAATACGGCAATGATTTTGTAACCCTGATCGACGAGGACGGCAACGAGGTCGAGTTTGAGCATATCGACACCGTGGAATATAATGGCGTGACCTATCTGGCGTTTATCCCTGCAGAGATCTCCATCGAGGAGGATGCAGAGGTCGTTATCATGCAGATCGTTGAGGAGAACGGCGAAGAGCTGCTCGAGGCGGTCGAGGATGACGAGATCGCAGATGCAGTGTTCAACATCGTTATGGAACGTGCCGAGGCAGAAGAGGAGTAATTCTCCGGCCGATGGCATAAAATAAGAGTAAACAGCGCAGCTTCGTTATCGGAAGCAAAGCATTTTATTTCGGTAAGATCCTGCCCTGTTCGACAGCAGTCCTTTTTTAACCCACATTTTTAGTACGGGACTTCGGAAAGTTTTGATACTGAGCAGCAGGCCTCCCGGGTATACACGGAAGTTGGAAGCGCAGAGGTATCAAACAGAGGACCCACCTGCATGAGTCGTGCAGGTTACTAATTGGACTGCATCGGCAGGGTGGGGTTTTATTTTTATCGCTTAATGTAATTAAAATTGAATTTTTAGAGCAGAGAGTGAAGAGATCCTGCAAGGTAGGATATAGGAGTGGGTTAAGCGGAGATGGTCGTAAATTACATCATAAAAACCACCACGGAAACGTGGTGGTTTTTATTTCTTGGTATATTAGGCAAGTGTATTACCGACACTTTTTATAGACAACGTCCAACATGCGTAGACCGTAATTCCAATTACGTTCTTGGCATGTGCGCGCCATATCCCGGATGCGGTCGGGCTCGTCTATATTATCGAGAACCCATTCCTCGATTTTCTCTGTATAGGCCTTCATCTGACCGGGATTATACAGCGTAGTATTCGGAGGAGGACAATTACGTAATACATCCTCAATAGACATATATGCTACTCTGGATGCTGCACGTGCGTATTCCGCTTCTATGTTTTTACTTGCTTTTTCTGTTTTTTCAAATAATTTATCCAAGAATCCCATTATGAATCACCTCATTACAATTTTGCTCGTAAGGCAGCCGCTTTTTCTCGGTTCTCTTTTTCTTTTTCGTAGTAGTGACGCGCTTCTTCATAATAATGGTCGCCTTTATCGTTCTTGGCATACGCCCAACAGCGATCGGCTTTTTGCTTGCAAAAATCTGCCGTGTGTTCATATTTTGCAATCTGCGATTCGATAGACAATTTTGCCATGTTTTCCACCACCTTACACATACTATATCTCGAAATGAGATAAAAGTCAATATCCTGTTTTGAGATAAGTTAAGGTGAATGCGAGGTGGTCGTATGGAGCACAACCGCATAAAGGAACTGCGCGAAGACAGGGATATCAAACAGCGTGAAATTGCCACATATCTAAAGGTAGCGCAGAACACATACAGCAATTATGAAAACGGTGTGCGTGAATTTCCGTTGGAGATTCTGATTCTACTTTCTCGTTTCTATCAGGTCAATCTGGAATATTTGCTTGGATTGACCGATATACCGACACCGTTACCACCATCGAAACGACCAAAATAAAACACCCGAGGCATTAAAAATGCTTCGGGTGTTACGTTTTTGTCCGTGACGCGGGACTGGATGATTCCATTTTTATATGTTTCCTTTCAAAAACAGGTATAAAAAAACCACGCGGCTGCTGTTTCTCTGCAAGCCCTGCGTGGAACCGATCAAAAAGTGCGGTTACTTTTCGCTCTGCGTCTTATGGTCATCACCAAAGATCAGATCGTCGATGTCCGGACGGTCGGGCTTCTGCGGAATAGAAAGTCTTCTCATGATGTCATGCCTCCTTGCTAATTTACTCTATATATCATTATAGCATGTTATTCTAAAATTGCAAATTAAATTCCTGTAAAGTTACACAAATTTCACAAAAGATAAGGGGCGGCTAACGATAAGCCGTCCCTTCTTTTGCCATTTCGTATGTAGTGCTTAGCGGCCGAAGTAGCTGAAGTGCATATAGTCGCGCTTGCTGTGCCAGCCGTTGCCGCCCCAGGTAAAGCCGTACTTGGTGAAGGCATTGTAAACATCGCCGCCCTCGGGGATGGAGTACGGATCAATATACGGCGTCCAGTGGGTGCCGCAGGTCGGAGACAGGGAACCGTCCGAGTTGATGGTAGCTTCCATGTTCTCGTCCGGGTTGATATCAACTGCGGTGCCCTGCGAGTGCTCGCCGGTGCGCCACGAGTAGCAGCCTACATCATAGATCGGGAACTTCTCGGAGCCGTTGAAGATCTCCTCAAAGATTGCCTGATAGATGGAAGCCAGCGAAGCGTTTACCTGCAGATAAGCCTTGGAGGCCACCTTGGTGCCGTCGGACTGCAGATGCCATACCGGAATCACGATCTCTACCATGTGAGCCTCAGCCTCAGCTGCGGACTGGTACTTGCCGTTGCCTGCGCCGTAAACGTAGGTCATCTTCTCAGCCTCGGTCTTCGGCAGACCGGTGATGGTGGTTGCGGCAGAGGTGGAAGAACCGGCGGTGGTCGGCAGGTTAGTGGAGCCGTCAACCGCTGCAATCGGCGTCTTATCCGGCTTGAAGGCGGTGCAGAAACGGTTTGCCATAATGAGCGCCTGCTCACGGGTGGTGGTGCCGGACGGAGCCAGAATGGTGGTGTCCGTGCTGGTATCGGTGATGCCGTTGATGACCGAATGATCGACCATGATAACGACCGGCTGCATTGCGTAATCGCTGATCATGCTTACATCGGGGTAATCCTCGATGCAGGCATCACCTGCGATCTCGGTTGCTTCGATATCGGCAGCGGCGAGGATGTTGTCGAGTATGGCGCACATTTCTTCGCGGCTGATCTTGGCATCTGGATCAAAGTTGCCGTTGGTGCGGCCTTTTACAATGCCGAGCAGGTAAGCTGCGGTGACATTGGGGTCCGAGCAGTCCTCGAACGGCTTTTTGCCCGAAACATAGACAGCCTTGCCGCTGACAGCCTTGTAGGCGTTCAGCGCAACGGCACAGAACTCTGCGCGGGTGATAGAGCCGGAAGCGGCACTGTTGGCCAGGGACGAAGGTGCCAGACCGGCATTCTGCGCAGCGGCAACGCCTTCCTGCGCCCAACTGGACACATCGGATAATGCTCCCGCGCTCGGCATGAGCATTGCGGCAGTCAGCGCAAGCATACCGGCACGGCGAGCGATAGGATGAGACATTGAATTTTCCTCCTGACTGGTTGTTGGTTTGCCGATAAAACAAACCAGTATGTTAAGGCAACACCGCACAATTAAAGCGGCGGTGCTTTGCGGAAATTTTGTGCCCTGACTTTGTTGCAGTTTCACGGTAATACATCAAGTATTACCGCAAAACTGCGCCTCGTCAGTACGCAAAATTTACTCGCAAATCACTCTTGTTCAATTATGCGGTATTGCCTTAAATAAAACGAAATGGTCGAATTTAGACGAAGTTACAGTAATTGTAAATTTATACACATCATCCACAGACTTTTCCACAAGCTGTCAAGAACCTGCGGCTCTGTCGAGTGAACGGTACTGCAGAGCCTCGGCGAGATGCTCAGCCTCGATGACACTGCTGTCTGCCAGATCGGCGATCGTGCGGGCAACACGCAGTACGCGGTCATGCGCACGGGCGGTCAGCCCCAGTCGCTGAAATGCGGCCGCAAACATACGAGACGCATCCGCGCTCAGCAGGCAGTGCTCGGCAAGCTGCGGCGGCGGAATCGCGGCGTTGCACACGTCGGCGCCCTGTCGGGTATACTGCCGCTCGCGCGCGGCGAGCACGCGGGCACGAATGTCGGCGGAGTGTTCTTCGCTGGCCTGACCTCGTGCGGCAAGCGCGGCGTATTCAACCGGCTGCACAGCAACCTGCAGGTCGATTCGGTCGAGCAGCGGACCGGACAGACGGTGCAGATACTGCTGAACGGCAGCCTTGGTGCAGGTGCAGCGTTCCGTGCCGTACCAGCCGCATTTGCAGGGATTCATCGCGGCAATGAGCTGAAACCGTGCCGGATACGTCACCTGACCGGCGACACGCGAGATGGTAACTCTGCCGTCCTCAAGCGGCTGGCGCAGGGTTTCGAGCACATCGCGGCGGAATTCCGGAAATTCATCCAGAAACAGCACACCGCGGTGCGCGAGCGTGATCTCGCCGGGGACGGGCAGCCGGCCTGCGGCACCCGAACCGCCTGCCATCGCGTTGGCCGAGGAATTATGGTGCGGTGCACGGAACGGCCGTTCGGCACGCTCGACCGCCTCCTGCCCTCTGCCAATGGCGGACCAGACACGGATAACCTCCAGCCGTTCGCTGTCAGACAGCGGCGGCAGGATGGTGGAAAAGCGCTTTGCAGCCATGCTCTTGCCCGAACCGGGCGGTCCGGAAAGAAGCACGTTGTGTCCGCCTGCAGCCGCGATCTCGAGCGCGCGTTTGACCGCGTGCTGACCGAGCACATGCGCAAAATCCAGCGCATCGTCCTGCGGTTCGGGTCTGGGCGGAGGAGCACACGGCGTGAGCGGCTTTCTGCCGTTCAAATGTCCGAGCAGCTCATTTAATGTACGGATCGGAAACACCGTCACACCGGAAGCATAGGATGCTTCAGCGGCATTCATCGCGGGAACGAACACGGTTTTGAAACCGGCATCACGCGCGGCAAGCGCCATGGAAAGCGCACCGCAGACAGGCCGCAGCTCTCCGGTGAGGGAAAGCTCGCCGAAGAAGAGAGCGTTGTCGGGCGGTGCATCAATCTCGCCCGCTGCCGCCAGAATGGAAAGCAGAATGGGCAGATCGTATGCTGTTCCTGCCTTTTTTGTGTCGGCAGGTGCGAGGTTGACGGTCAGTCGGGACACGGGCCAGTCAAAGGCACAGGCCTTTGCGGCGGCACGGACGCGCTCTCCGGCTTCGGATACCGCGCCGGTCGGCAGACCGACGACATCCAGCCGGGGAAGTCCGCCGGAGAGGAAGCACTCGACGGTGACAATGTAGCCGTCAATGCCGCTCAGTCCTGCGGAGAAGACGCGAGATACCATGCCGATCCCTCCGATACGTATGACATAACCAGATAACTATACATCTAATACTATACTATGTGTCATCAGATTACGCAATAAAAAACACGGAAAAAACACAGAAATTCCATGATAAAAAGTTTGTATGCGTTTCATAATATGAAACGTCTTATCAAAATTTGAAAAATAGTGCGGAAAATAGTACATTTACTGTTTACAACTTTGTGCGTGAGTGCTACAATGGAGGGGCAGGTAAGGCTTAGTTTAGGTTAAAATACACCAAAACGAGGGCTTTTAATTCCGATTGAGAATTATAATTTTTTATAGGAGGACATCAACATGGCAAGAAAGATGAAGTCCATGGACGGCAACACTGCGGCCGCGCACGTATCGTACGCGTTTACCGAAGTTGCGGGTATCTATCCGATCACCCCGTCCAGCCCCATGGCAGACAGCGTTGACCAGTGGGCTGCCGCAGGTCAGAAGAACATTTTCGGTACTACCGTTAAGGTAATCGAAATGCAGTCCGAGGCAGGTGCGGCGGGTACCGTACACGGTTCTCTGGCAGCAGGTGCGCTGACCACCACCTACACCGCTTCTCAGGGTCTTCTGCTGATGATCCCGAATATGTACAAGATCGCAGGCGAGCTGCTTCCGTGTGTATTCCACGTTTCCGCTCGTACCGTTGCATCTCATGCACTGAACATCTTCGGTGACCATTCCGACGTTATGGCTTGCCGCCAGACCGGTTTCGCTATGCTGGCTGAGACCAACCCGCAGGAGGTTATGGACCTTTCTGCAGTAGCACATCTGGCTACCATCAAGTCCCGTGTTCCGTTCATCAACTTCTTCGACGGCTTCCGTACCTCCCACGAGATCCAGAAGATTCAGGTTTGGGATTACGAGGATCTGAAGGAAATGTGCGACATGGATGCTGTTGAAGCATTCCGCAAGCGCGCACTGAACCCGGAGCACGCTATGATGCGCGGCTCTCACGAGAACGGCGACGTATTCTTCCAGCACCGCGAGGCTGCCAACAAGTACTACGAAGCTGTTCCGGGCATCGTTGAGGAGTACATGGGCAAGGTAAATGCCAAGCTCGGCACCAACTACCAGCTGTTCAACTACTACGGCGCTGCTGACGCTGACCGCGTTATCATCGCTATGGGCTCCATCTGCGACGTTGCAGAGGAAGTTATCGATTACCTGAACGCACACGGCGAGAAGGTCGGCCTGGTTAAGGTTCGTCTGTACCGTCCGTTCCGTGCTGACAAGCTGATCGCAGCTATCCCGGAGACCGCTAAGAAGATCGCAGTCCTCGACCGCACCAAGGAGCCGGGCTCCCAGGGCGAGCCGCTTTACATGGACGTTGTTACCGCTCTGGCTGATGCAGGCATCACCGATAAGGTAGTAACCGGCGGCCGTTACGGTCTGGGTTCCAAGGATACGCCCCCGTCCTCCGTATTCGCTGTATACGAGGAGCTGGCTAAGGCAGAGCCGAAGAAGATGTTCACCCTGGGCATCAACGACGACGTTACCTACCTCTCCCTCGAGGAGAAGCCGGCACCGAACACCGCAGCAGAAGGCACGACCGAGTGCAAGTTCTGGGGTCTCGGCGGCGACGGTACCGTTGGTGCGAACAAGAACTCCATCAAGATCATCGGCGACCACACCGACAAGTTCGTACAGGCTTACTTCCAGTACGACTCCAAGAAGACCGGCGGCGTAACCGTTTCGCATCTGCGTTTTGGCGACAAGCCGATCCGTTCTCCTTACTACATCAACAAGGCTGACTTCGTAGCATGCCACAACCCGTCCTACATCACCAAGCACTTCCCGATCGTGCGTGACGTTAAGCCGGGCGGCGTATTCCTCATCAACTGCCAGTGGTCTCCGGAAGAGCTGAGCAAGCATCTGGCAGCTTCCGAGAAGCGCTACATTGCTAAGAACGACGTTCAGCTTTACACCATCAACGCAATCGACCTCGCTATCGAGATCGGCATGGGCAAGCGCACCAACACCATTCTGCAGTCTGCATTCTTCGCACTAGCTAAGGTAATGCCGAGCGAGCAGGCTATCCAGTTCATGAAGGACGCTGCTACCAAGTCCTACCTGAAGAAGGGCCAGGACATCGTTGATATGAACCACAAGGCTATCGACATCGGCGCTACCGCATTCAAGAAGATCGACGTACCGGCTGACTGGGCTGACGCACAGGACGAGGCTGATACCCGCGATCTGCAGGGCCGTCCGGAAGTTGTCAAGATGGTCAAGGACGTTATGGAGCCGATCGGCCGCATGGACGGCGACTCCCTGCCGGTATCCGCATTCGCAGGCGAGCATGTTGACGGCTCCTTCGAGCACGGCGCAGCTGCTTACGAGAAGCGCGGCGTAGCAGTTACCGTTCCGCAGTGGAACGAGGCTACCTGTGTTCAGTGTAACCAGTGTGCTTACGTTTGCCCGCACGCTACCATCCGTCCGTTCGCTCTGACTGAGGAAGAGGCTGCTGCAGCACCGGCTTCCACCAAGCTGGTTGACATCAAGGCCGGCAAGGGCAAGGGCGTTTACAAGTACACCATGGCTGTATCTCCGCTGGACTGCATGGGCTGCGGCGTATGTATCGGCGTTTGCCCGACCAAGTCCCTGACTATGGTTCCGCAGGCTGACGAGGCTGCTCAGCAGGATGCATTTGATTACTGCGTAGCAAAGGTTTCCGAGAAGGCCGACATGATCTCCACGAACTCCGTAAAGGATTCGCAGTTCAAGAAGCCGCTGCTTGAGTTCTCCGGTTCCTGCGCAGGCTGTGCAGAGACCTCTTACGCCCGCCTGATCACTCAGGTTTGCGGCGACCGCATGTACATCTCCAACGCTACCGGCTGTTCGTCCATTTGGGGCGGCCCGGCTGCTACCTCCCCGTACACCGTTGATGCAAACGGCCACGGTCCGGCATGGGCTAACTCCCTGTTCGAGGATAACGCAGAGCACGGCCTTGGCATGTACTATGGTCAGGAAGCTCTCCGTGAGCGCCTGATCTCCAAGCTCGAGGTTATGGCTGGCTCTGAGAACGCTACCGACGACTTCAAGAACGCTGTCAACACCTTCATGGATACCAAGGACAACGGCGCTGCTAACGCTGAGCCGGCAAAGGCACTGGTTGCAGAGCTCGAAAAGGGCGCAGCAGCAGGCTGCCCGGACTGCAAGGATGTTCTGGCTCACAAGGAATACCTCGCTAAGAAGTCCGTTTGGATCTTCGGCGGCGACGGCTGGGCATACGATATCGGCTTCGGCGGTCTGGATCACGTTCTGGCTTCCGGCAAGGACGTAAACGTTATGGTATTCGATACCGAGGTTTACTCCAACACCGGTGGACAGGCTTCCAAGGCTACCAACATCGGCGCTGTTGCACAGTTCGCAGCTTCCGGTAAGACCACCAAGAAGAAGAGCCTTGCTGAGATCGCTATGAGCTACGGCTACGTTTACGTTGCACAGGTAGCTATGGGCGCTAACCCGGCTCAGACCCTGAAGGCCATCGCTGAGGCTGAGGCTTATCCGGGCCCGTCGCTGGTAATCGGCTATGCTCCGTGTGAGATGCACTCCATCAAGGGCGGCATGACCAACTGCCAGGCTGAGATGAAGAAGGCTGTTGACTGCGGTTACTGGAACCTGTTCCGCTTCAACCCGCAGCTGGCTGACGAGGGCAAGAACCCGTTCATTCTGGAGTCCAAGGAGCCCAAGACCGAGGATTACCGCAAGTTCATGATGAACGAGGCTCGTTACTCCGCACTGACCCGTGCATTCCCGGATCGTGCAGAGGGCCTGTTCGAGCGTTCCGAGGTAGAGTCTACCAAGCGTTACGCTCACCTGAAGCGCCTGCAGGATCTGTACGCTCCCGAGGCGTAAGATCGCGCAAAGCGCTTGCTGAAATAGCATAATAAATCCCGCAGAGGTTTTCTCTGCGGGATTTTTTTGCGTTTATTTCGTAACATACGCGAATGGTGTCTGCTATATTGCAGGGCGGGGTAAGGTCACCCCACCCTGCACGATATATTTTGCCTAAAGGTCTCTTGGGGGATAACCGTGTCGCGCAACTCTTTCGTCTGATGGCAGCGGACGGCACCTGTAAATTCATCTGCACACGCGCAATCGTAGGGGAGTACAGTGCGCTCTCGCATCACCGACAACCAGACGCGGACAAACGATTTTGCCGCTGCATGATACATTTCTGTTTCAAAATGCAAAGAGATATATCCTTCCGGAAAAATTTATGCTATACTGAAACCAGATAAGACAGGCAGGACAATCGGATAGAGAAAGGCGGATGTTTATGAACAGAGATCTGCTCAAACGTGCGGGAATGTTGACGGCGGCAACCGTCGCCTGTACAGCCGGTGTTTTCGGGGCGCTGGCGGTGAATGGCTTGCGCTATATGCGTCCGACGGCGGATAACTGGTGGCTTCTGCCGTGGGTCGAACCGGCGGAACGCATTGAGCAGTGCGTTATGGACTTCGGTGAGGGCGACCCGACCTACACTGTCACCGGATACGATGCACAGAACCGCGAGATTTGGTCGCGCACGACATTCGGCAAGCTGGCATCGGTCGGCAGCAGCCGTGATGTGTACATCGGCAATACATCGGCGCGGTATTTCTTCGGTCAGGGCGGAAAAGCGGACTCGGTTTGCCAGTATGATGAACAGGGACGGCTTATCCGTATGGAAACCGACTATGGCGGCATATCGACGTATTACTACCGCGGCGATGCGACTGAAACGTATCTGGAGGAAACGCACAACGCGCAGGGCGCGTTGACCGGTCGCAAGATCACCGAAACCGACCCGCAAACAGGCAGTACCGTCACCAATATGGACATATACGAGGACGATGGTACCTATCTTGCCTCGCAGTACTGCATACTGGATTCGCATGGCAACATCGTAAAGCAAGTGCATGTCAGCGCGGGCGGACAGATGAGAACCTGTGACTATCAGTGGACGTATGACGATGCCGCGCGCACGGCCACCTGTGTGGACGAGGCGGAGGGCACGACCGAGAAATACTGGTATGACGAACAGGGACGCTGGATAAAAAATGCATATAGCTTTTCGGAGGATGGTTTTTCGCGTGAGATTACAACAACATACACCGATGTCACCCGCTGAGGAGGTGTTTGGGTGAAGCTGAACATTCTTAAACGAGCCGGTCTGCTGGCGGCGAGCACTGCGGTCTCCTGCGGCATTGTTTTCGGCGGCTTATCGATGAACGGACTGCGGTATGTCCGTCCGACAGCGGAAAACTGGACACTTCTGGCGTATATGCAGCCTGCTGCTCGGATTGAACAGCAAAAGACAACGCGCGTGATACCGGATGAGAAGGAATGGTCCTATCTCAGAATCACCGGCTACGATGCGCAGAACCGCGAGATCTGGTCACTGAATTGCAAGCGTCCGTTCGGTGTGAGTTCCAGCGAACGCAAGGTTTACAGCGGCAGCAAAATGACATGTTATTCCACAACCTGCGGTGTAAAGACGGTTTCTTACACAGAGTATGACGAGCAGGGTCGTATCGTTCGCACGGAGGATGAGGACGGAATAGAGACTTACACCTATCGCGGAGACGAGAAAGAACCGTATCTGAAGCGGAGTTACGACACGGCAGGCAACATGCAGTCACAGACAGTGTCGGAATACAATCCCAAAACCGGAGAAACGACCAGAACCAGTACGGTTTTTGAGGGTGTGGTGACCGGTACATGGATCACGGTGAAGGATGCACGCGGTTCCATACTGCGCATGGAAAACAATGTGCATGATCCGAATTACGAAATGATGCAGAACAACGAGTGGACGTATGACGACGCCGAGCACACCGCAGTCTGCGTCAGCGAGGATGGCGTAACCGAGAAAATATGGTATGACGAGCAGCAGCGCGTCCTGCGGGATGAATGCTACACGCCGGACGGTATTCTGCAGACCTGCACCGTCAATGATTTTTTTGACATTACCCGATAAATCTGGGAACCTTTTGCAGATACCAACGTCAAATACAATGCAGCGATCAGAAAACAGCGCGCGCAATATCCAAAACAAAGAAAAAATCACTGACCGCTGAATTAAAAGGAGGATTTTCTATGAAACGAACGATTGCAGCGATTTTATCTGCGGCTATGCTGGTAACGGCAGCTGCGGCAGCGGAAGCGCCGAGCAGTTGGGCGAAGTCGGCGGTGGATACCGCGCGGAACGCGGGCATTGTGCCGGAGCAGGTTGATCAGGCGTACACGCAGAGCATCACCCGAGCGGATTTCTGTGCGCTGGCGGCAGCGGTTTATCGCACCTGGGAAAAGAGCGGCAACGTAAAATCCATTGATAAGGCTGTGGTCTCCTTCTCGGATACCAAGGACGAGGATGTGCTGCTCTGTGCGTCTCTGGGCGTGGTGAACGGCGTTGGCAACGGCAAATTTGCACCGCAGCAGAAGCTGACCCGTCAGCAGGCGGCAAGTATGCTGCACCGTCTGGGCAATCTGCGCAGGAATGCCAAGGACAGCGTGAAGGACCGTATGCCGCACGTTTTCGCGGACGGCGCGGATATTCAGGCATGGGCACGCAGCGATGTGTACTGGGCGTACAACAGCGGCGTAATGAACGGCGTCAGCGGCAATCGTTTTGCACCGAATAACAGCTATACACGCGAGCAGTCCATCGCAACCATGCTGCGGCTGTATGATACCAAGTATGCTGTCAAGGACGACAGCACGAGCGGTACCGGCAGTAAATATCGGATTACTTATGGGGCTGTCGGCCCAGGTGTTTCGCAGGTATATCTGGAGGATACAAAGGGCAATCGCCTGCTGACAGATTACAAGAACACCAAGGGCGAATTTTACGATATTGAGTTGTTCGGTGAGTGGGTCACGCTGCGAGAAACCGTGGCTTACAAGCATGATGTGCACAACATGAAGACCGGTGAAACACTGGAAAACTACGCTGTTAGCGGCACGGACGGCGAGCAGGCCGGCTGGCTGCGTCCGTCTCCGGAGAATGGCGGTGAGGTTTATGGAAAGGACCGCATTATCTATGCCGATGGCACAAGCAGCACGCAGACGTATGACGCGTTGACCGATTTCAAGGACGGCAAAGCAGTTGTCCGCGTGGACAGCAAGACCATTGCCGCAATTGACACCACCGGCAAGACCCTGTGGAGCATGAATTTTGCGTTTGACCACAGCAAGATGGCTGTTGAAATTCTGCTTGCTGGTGATGGCAAGGGTGACCGCTTTGTTGTTGTAAATCGGGACGGTTCCTCGTACACGATTATCGCAGGCGGCAAGCGCATCGCGTCCAGTTCTCGTGCGCTGCAGCTGAATCAGTACAGCGATACCTACATCGCCGCAGAATCGACCGGTTATTACGCACTCTACAACTTCAAGGGCAAAAAGCTGACAAAGACCTATCAGAATGCGTTCAATGAGGTCGGTCAGAATATTTACAGCCGCTGGATCAGCAATACCGAATACGAGTACATCCGCTGTGACGCGGACGGCACGAACAAGGTTCTGTTCCGCGTGAAGTGCCCGAACGGCCGTCCGGGCGCACTGCCGACCGACGGCGCAGGCGTGTATGCGCTCCGCACGGATGAGCATACCGTTACCTGCTTTGACCGCTTCGGCACGACGCTCGGCACCATCAAGCAGGATGGTGAAATCACGCTGGAACCCACCTTTGAAAACGGCTGTGTCCGCGTGATGGATAAGCTGTACCTCCCGACCGGCGAGGAAATCTGATAAACATGAAAAAGGCACCGATTCGGTGCCTTTTTCATTTGCTGTGCCTTGTAACCGAGCAATGAAACGGTTATAATAGAACCTGTACGACAAAAGACGAAAAAGGAGGAATTTCCTTGCAGTTAGAACAAACGCTGCGGACGCTGTGCGCGCTGCCGGCGGTCAGCGGCTTTGAAATGCAGGCGGCAAAGGCCGTCGCGGAGCTGTTCCGGCCGTACTGCGACACCGTGGACGCGGACAAGAACGGCAATGTGATCGGCAGCTTGTCCTGCGGTAAAGAGGGCGCGAAAACCGTCCTTCTGGACGCGCATCTCGACCAGATCGGCTTTCTTGTCACCGAGGTACTGGACGGCGGCTTTCTGCGGTTCGCGCCGGTCGGCGGTGTGGACCCGCGCATGCTGCTCGGCGGTGAGGTGACCATTCTCGCAGACGAGCCGCTATACGGCGTGGTATCCTGCATGCCGCCGCATCTGCTCAAGGCAGGTGAGCAGAACAAGTCCGTCCCCATCGACCAGATGGCGATCGACACCGGTCTGCTCGATGCCAAAAGCCGCATTCGTGTCGGCACGCCGATCGTGTTCGCGCAGCAGCCGATCAAGCTGGCGGGCGGTCAGCTTTGCAGCAAGTGCCTTGACGACCGCGCAGGCGTTGCCGCCATCCTGCTGGCGATGGAGAAGCTGCACGCGGCAAAGGACAAGCTGAAGTGCAATGTCGCAGTGCTCATCAGCACGCAGGAGGAGGTCACCGAGCTGGGTGCACAGACCGGCGCGTTTACGGTTCAGCCGGAGTACGCCATCGCGGTGGACGTGACCCACGGCAGAACGCCGGACGGTCCGTCGGACGGTGTGTTCGACCTCGGCAGCGGCGTGGCAGTCGGCATGGGACCGAACCTGCATCGCGGCTTTACCAAGGCGCTCATCAAGACCGCCAAGGCGAACGACATCGACTATACGCTTGAAATCATGGAGGGCAACACCGGCACGAATGCGTGGACGATGCAGATCGTCGGCCGCGGTATCGCAATGGGTCTGCTGTCCATTCCGGAAAAATACATGCATACGCCGGTCGAGGTTGTGGAGCTGTCTGATGTGCAGGCAGTCGCTGACCTGATGGCAGAATTCCTGCGCGAATTTGACGGGGAGGTGGGCGCATGATCGAACTGATGAAGCAGCTGTGCGCGCTGCCGGGGCCGTCCGGCTGTGAGGATGCGGTGCGCGAGTTTGTGCTCGAGAAGGTAAAGCCGTTCGCGGACGAGATAAAGACCGATGCCATCGGCAACATTATGGTGTTCCGAAAGGGCAAAAAGGCGCTCGAGCGTCCGGTCGTTGTGTGCGCACACATGGACGAGGTCGGCGTTATCATCAAGCAGATTACGGACGACGGCATGCTGAAGTTCGGCTTTGTCGGCGGCGTGGACCCGCGTGTTGTCATCGGCCGACCGGTTCGCTTCGGTGATGTGCAGGGCGTGATCGGCATCAAGGCAGTTCATTTGACGACCGCAGCAGAGCGCCGCACCATGCCCAAGACCAAGGATTTGTATATCGACATCGGTGCAGCGAGCAAAGCTGCCGCCGAGGACAAGGTTTCGCTTGGCGATTACGGCGTGTTCGACTCGGCGGTTGTCGAGTTCGGCGACGGTCTTATCAAGGCCAAGGCGATTGATGACCGCGTCGGCTGTGCTGCGCTCCTCAAGCTCATCGAGGACGAGCCGCCGATCGACACCTGGTTCTGCTTTACTGTGCAGGAGGAAGTTGGTCTGCGCGGTGCGGCAAGCATGGCGTATGCGCTCGACCCAGGATTTGCAATGGTGCTCGAGGGTACGACAGCTGCTGATCTCGCAGAGGTGGAAGGCGGCAAAGCTGTTTGCCGTGTACGCGGCGGTGTGGTTCTGCCGTTCATGGATGGCGCGACTATCTACGATGCGGAGCTGTTTGAACTTCTGCGCAATGCCTGCGACAAGCGCGGCATCTGCTGGCAGACGAAAACGCGCGTAGCTGGCGGCACGGACGCAGGCCGCATCCACAAGAGCCGTGCGGGCGTGCGCGTGTGCGCGGCTGCGGCTCCGGTACGCTATATTCACTCGCCGTCCTCGGTGGCGGCAGTAGCCGACTGCGAAGCGGTGCTCGCTGCCGCACGCGCATTTCTGGAAGAACTCGGAGGGAACGACGAATGAGCAAGATTTTTGATTTATGGAACACGGTCGCGGGGGCATTCGGCCCTTCCGGCCGTGAGGATGCGGTCCGCGAGACCATCGCGGAGATTGCAGGCGCGTATATCGACGATGTGACGACGGATGCACTCGGCAACCTCATCTGCCGCAAAAAAGGCGCAAAGAATGGCAAAAAGCTGTTGTTTGCCGCGCATATGGACTCTATCGGTGTGGTTGCCACCTATATTGAGGACAAGGGCTTTATCCGTTTTTCGCAGATCGGCGGCCTGTATGTCGGCGACCTGCTGAATATTCAGGTGAAGTTTGCCAACGGCACGCGCGGCGTGATCTCGTACGAGGAAAAGACGCCGCTCAAGGATTTGACACTGGATAATCTGTTCATCGACATCGGTGCAAAGAATGCCGATGAAGCGCGCAAACTGGTGCAGATCGGCGATTTTGCCGTGTACGAAGCACCGCGGTTCGAGCAGAACGGCGTGCTGTGCGGCCCGTATCTGGACAACCGCATCGGCTGTGTGACACTCCTGCTGATGATGGAGCAGTTGGCGGACAAGGAAATCGAGAACGACCTGTACTTCGTGTTTACGGCACAGGAGGAGGTTGGCCTGCGCGGCGCAGGCGCGGCAGCGTTCGCAGTTGAGCCGGATGCGGCTATCGCAGTGGACGTGACCGATACCGGCGACCTGCCGGAGATGAAGTCCGCGATGGCGGTCGAGCTGGGCAAGGGACCGGCAGTCAAGGTGATGGACCGCTCGGTTATCTGCACACCGGCGGTTGTAGATGCGCTCGAGCAGGCGGCGAAGGACTGCGGTGTATCCGCGCAGCGCGAAATCCTGCTGTGCGGCGGCACGGATACGTCGGCGCTGCAGAAGGCGCGCGCAGGCGTGCAGGCAGGCGCGGTCTCCATCCCGACTCGCTATATCCATTCTCCGAGCGAGCTGTGTGCGGTTTCCGATGTCGAGGACGCGGCAAAGCTGCTGGCACAGTACGCACTCCAAAAATAACCGATAGAGTTACTGGGAATTTTGTAAAAAACGACAGGTGACAAGCTGCCGATTTTGCAGTATGATAAAGACACAGCAAGGGGGCTGATACCGATAAAAGGTGCAGGACTCTTGCTGTTTTTTTATACCTTTTCTCATTTCGACCACATCTTACTTACATACTACTCTTTGCCTGAAGCTGTTCTACCTTATGGTAGAGCGGCTTCGGGCATTTTACGCTCTTTATTCGGCAAAACGTGCACGTTGTCCGTGCTATACTGAATCTTGTTCGGGAGGTGCGGTATGGTCGTCTATCTGGATGTGCTGTTTGCCGTCAACGCGCTGATGGATGGTGCAACACTGCTTGCGGCGGCTCGCTTAGGCGGCGTGCAGGTGTGGAAAATGCGGCTGATTTTCTCAGCAGCACTCGGCGGCAGCTATGCCGTGCTGGGTGCGGTCTGGCCGGTGCTGACACTCGCGCCGCTGCGCCTTCTTGCAGGACTGGGCCTGTGCATGGTCGCTTTCGGCAGAGAGCGGCACCTTGCGCGGCTGTGTGCACTGTACGGCGTAGTCGCGGCCTCGTTCGCCGGACTGGCGGCGGCGCTGAGTGCCGCAAGCGGCAGGAGGCTGCTGCTCTCGTGCGGGTACTACTTTGCAGTGCCGATACAGGTGCTCGTGCTGGCGGCAGCTGTCGGCTACGCGGCAAGCGGGATACTCCTGTGCGGAGACGCGAAGCACGGCGCGCTGCACCGCGAAACGGAAACGCTGACCATCCGGTTCGGCAATCGGCAGACCGCCGTGCGTGTGCTGCACGACACGGGCAATGACCTGATCGAACCGGTATCCGGAAAGCCGGTCGTGGTGCTCGAGCGCAAGGCTGTCGAGTGTCTGCTGGACACGAAACTGCCGTTCGGCAGTGCGTCCGCGCAGCTGGCGGCTCTGCCGGAAAATCTGGCTGCACGCTGCGGTCTGCTGCCGTTTCACGCGGTCGGCACGGATGGCGGTCTGCTGCTGTATTTCCGGCCGGACAGCGTGCTGAGAGCGGACGGCACGGCACTCGACTGTGTGTGTGCAGTCAGCGCGGTCTCCATTGGACAGGGCGCGTACGAGGGACTTATCGGGGTGTGAAAGGGAGAGCAAAAATGAAAATTCTGCAGTGGTTAAAGACGATTTTACGGCGGTTTCGAGCACAAGGTGTACATTATATCGGCGGCAGCGATGTTCTGCCGCCGCCGTTGTCTCCGGAGGAGGAGGCCGCCGCTGTGGAGGCGAACAGCAGGGGCGATGTTGCGGCGCGCAACCGTCTTATCGAGCACAATCTGCGGCTGGTGGTGTTCCTGGCGCGCAAGTTTGAGTCGAGCGGTGTGGGAACAGAAGATTTGATTTCTATTGGAACGATCGGACTCATCAAGGCGGTGAGCACCTACCGAAGCGACAAAAACGTCAAGCTGGCGACATATGCATCGCGGTGTATCGAAAACGAGATCCTCATGCATCTGCGCAAGATTGCCGGACGGCGGAGCGAGGTTTCCATCGACGAGCCGCTGTCCTCGGACTGGGATGGCAACGAGCTGCTGCTGAGTGATATTCTCGGCACCGAGCCGGACAGCGTCATGCGGCCGCTCGAGGACGATGTGGACAAAATGCTGCTGCATCGTGCACTGGGGCATCTGCCGCCGAGAGAGCGGCAGATCATCTCGCTGCGGTTCGGCATCGGCACGCCGAAGGCGCTGACGCAGAAGGAGGTCGCGGATTTGCTGGGCATCTCGCAAAGCTATATTTCAAGGCTGGAAAAGCGGATTATCGCGCGAATGCGAAAAGACATTTTGAAGTATTCGGCGTTTTAAGGCAATACCGCATAATTGAACAAGAGTGATTTGCGAGTAAATTTTGCGTACTGACGAGGCACAGTTTTGCGGTAATACTTGATGTATTACCGTGAAACTTCGGCAGCGCGGACGGAACTCGCGCAAGGAACCGAAGCCAAAGTCAGGACACAAAATTTCCGCAAAGCACCGC
>OODQ01000690.1_pt1 | contig 21234 bp, 17 predicted proteins | sample 1671321 | NCBI WGS metagenome assembly OODQ01 (sample SAMN06348144, study PRJEB24527) | human gut metagenome | biome: human gut; feature: ankylosing spondylitis patient; material: feces | host: Homo sapiens | place: China | collected 2015-10
TCCACAGCTCCCCTTTCCAAAGCTGGTTTCTTATTTCCGGAAAACGTTCGAAAAGTTTCCTGCCGGAGATCCCCTTCAGGTATTTCACTGACCATACCATATGATAATTAGTATTACACACACAAGTACGGTAATGTGTAAGATTTTCTTTCATACATATATAATACCATGATATCAAAAATTCCGCAATAAAATATCGAACATATTTTCTTTTTATGATGCTGGATACAGCTTTTTATAGGGAGAAATTGAATGAAAACCGTTTTGTTATTTTTATTTATTATGAGCGCAGATATGCACAGTTTACGCTTTCATTTCGGTAATTGAATTGCCGAGGATTCCCGCTTATTATCCTAAAAATGTATCTTCCTGGATTTCCCGATCATTTTAATACGAAATTCTTTAATTCATCTCTCTTTTTTACATGAAGCTTATTAAAGATATCTGTAAGATAATGCTTCACTGTGTTTAAGGATACCCCCATGTGTTCTGCGATCTCCCGGTTGCTCCAGTCCCGGCAGGCCAGCATGGCAATGGAAAATTCCATGGTAGTCAGAGCGTCTGTCACCGGACTATCTGATGCAGGATTGTGAACCGCCATCCATCCGCGGCTGAAGGTAATAACTGCATCCGATATTTTTCTGTACATCTCCGGATTTTCTTTGCGGATGCAGGACTCCAGAAGTCCCTGGAGAAGTCCGTGGAGTTCGATAAACAGCTCGATAAGCTCATCCTTCTCTGCCAGTTTCCAGGCAGTGAGTATGGCTTTTTCTGCTTCTGCCTGATTCTTCAGACTGATTTCACACATAGCAGTCACACAGTAAAGATATATCATCCCAACAGGATAAATTTCTTTACAGGAAAACAGTGCCGCATCACAGATTCCCAGCGCTCTGCTGTATTCACCTTTCAGATAAAGGTCATGGGAAATTACATTGGCAGCAAAAATTCTCAGTCCCTGAGGCAGACTGCTCATATATTTCTTCATATCAGGCAGTTTCTCTGTAGAGAGATGTAAAAGAACCGTTCCCATATATCCTGCAAATACACAGTATGCTGTATTTCTCTCAGAAGTGGGAGCTTCCATCTCTTTTCTCAGACATTCTCGGATAATCTCAAGGCCACGTTCAGATGCCTTCGCATTTCCCAGTGTAAGATTAGAGTACACATAGAGCATACATGCAGACAGCTTCAGTTCCAGCCGGGAACTCATAATATAAATCTCCACCAGATCACTGCATTTCTGCGCCTGCCCTGTGAAATAATAAAATTCTGCAATAGCGATCTCCCGGAAATCCCTGTCTGCAAAACTCTCTGCTGCTTTTCTTGCATTTCCTGGCTCAAATGCTGTATTTATCAGTGGTAATACTGTATTTTCTGTCATATGTCCACTCTGCCATGTCCTTTCTCTCTGTATTTTTTTATATTACCACCTTTTTCCTGTTTTTTCTATAACACTTATAAATTCCCGGAACGAAAAAAATACCGGATCAGGCCTGTTTGGCTCAATCCGGTATTTTTTTATTTCACAGTCAAAACTCCATCAGGATTATTTTACAGTGATTTTCAGAGCTTTGTATACACCATTCTGTGCATATACCCATATTGTGCAGGTTCCTTTGCCTGTTGCCCTGATAAGACCATCCGGGGTAACGGTGGCTACTTTTGTATTGCTGCTTTCGTAACAGAGTTTTCTGTGGCGTGCAATCTTCTTATCTTTCTTTACTTCTTTTGCTTTTATCTGTGCAGTTTTTCCCATTTTCAGGGTGATCTTTGAAACATTCTTCTTATTTCCAATCTGGGTTACGGAAACAGCTTTTGCATTTCCGTATTTACCGCCTCCGGTGACTGCATGTACAGATATGGACGTGTCTGTCACTACCTTTTTGCCATTTACCATTCTGTAGGCTTTTACCACATATTTGTAGTAAATACCTTTTTTCAGATCCTTCTGGGTCCATGTGCTGATATCTCCACCGGTGATAGTGGCAAGCTTCCTGTACTTGTAAGACTTTGTACCTGTATTACAGCGGTTGCCGTATACGAAATATCCATCTGCATCCTCAATGATGTTCCATTGTAATGTCACAGAAGTTTTTGTCTGTTTTACAGAACGGGCTCTTAACCTTCTGAAGCTTGTGGTCTTATTGATCGTGGGTTCATCCGGGACTTTCACTGTGATCATAATGGAAGCTGTAATTTTTCCATCCTCTGTTGTAACTGTGATCTCTGCAGTTCCATTTCCCACTGCTGTTACCTTGCCGTTTTCATCTGTAGTGGCAACTTTTTCGTTATCGGATTTCCAGATCAGTTTCTGTAAATCTGCATTTTCAGGCTCAATCTTTACTTTCAACTCTGTGGATTCACCAATCTTTGTCAGGGTTTCTTTCTCTGCTTCTATGGTGAGCTTCTGGATTTCCACAGGGATTTTCACTATTACGGAAACTGTCGCTGTATAACTGCCGCTTACAGATGTTGCGGTAATGGTGGCAGTTCCGTTTCCAACTGCTGTTACCTTGCCGTTTTCATCTACAGTTGCTACTTTCTCATCGCTGGATTGCCAGGTTACACGCTTATTGTCTGCATAAGACGGTGTCACTTCTGCGGTAAGTTGGGCGGTTTCATCTTTCTTTGTTAAGGTAAGAGTATCCAGAGATACCTTAATGCCTGTTACCGGGTAGCTTGGGGAATAGTAGGTGTCTTTGTAAGTCAGTACATAAATGGAGAATTTATCTGACTTAAAGGTAAGCTCGTTAGTACTGCTGTTAAAGACAGAATCTAATATATCAACAGTTGCCTGATTCGTTGCACTGTCCTTATGCAGTCTGAGAATTTTATAATCCCGGATGGTATAAGGTTGATTATTAATCATTTTATCCGGGATTTTAATCCTGATATTCATATTGATACCCGGATCTGTAATAAGTGCCCTGTTCTCACCCGCAAGCTGTCTGTATAAATCTATGTCGAATAAAATCCGGTCTGCATTTTTTCCCACTGTCTTTTCTATTTCCGTGTTGATTAAATTCTGCCAGTCAGGATCAAGATTATTAACATGATTGATTTCAAGCCATACTTTAGCTCCTGATCCATTATCAATTCTGGTTTTATCACTTTCCGGGAAAAGTCCAAAAAGGATTGTTTCTTCATTGTCCAGAGCTGCTGCTGTGATTTCTGAGCCAAATATCTGGATATATTTATCTATTTTATCTTCATAGGTATCCGCCGGTTTTCCATCCTGTTTCGGGATAGCATCATATCTTTTCTGACCACAGCCCGGTGCTGTACAGGTTCGCTCCTGCATTCCTTCTGACCATGAAGTTGCAGGCCTTAATATCTTTCCGTCTTTTGGCCAGTTATGGTCCTCAATTGTAAAGATGCCAGTATTTAGTGTGACAGTATAATTCGGATTTGCACCTTCTGTTTCTGTGGCTGTAATTTCATATTTTCTGGCATCCTCACCTGATTCTCTCTGCAATGTGATCTCAGATAGTGTTTCACCTTCGACGATGCCGTCTGGGGTATAAGTAAGCTCAGGATCTTTCTCGCCGATATGCTTTTGTAAATTATCCGGTTTCACTGTTACTGCTTTGGGATTGATAACCCATGGATGGATGCTCTCTTCTTGGCTGAGGCTGTAATTGGCATTTCCGAGAGCTGTAACCTTTGCCATGTACTTCCGGGCATTCTTTCCGATCTTTGTGTAAGTTTCATTAGTTTCATATGTCAGTGTAAAGGTATCGCCGGACAGGGCATTGGTCACTTCTGCAGTGACTGTCTGGTCCTTTCCATTGTAAGTCAGGTCTGAACTGCTCCAGTCAAGCTTCGCCGGGAGTGGTTTTATTTCAAATGTACCGGTTGCTGTTCCGACATTATAATTGGCAGATTCCAGTATCTGGGCTTTTACATAATAGGTGCCTGCATTCTTCGGTACTCCACCTGCCGCTTCTGCTCCGTTTTCAGTTGAAGTCTGCGTGGTACATGCCCCATCTGTATAGTAAGTGTACTGGACTGTCTGATTTTCCGGGTTCAGGTCTGAAGCTATTGACGGTGCATTTTTCTTTCCATCATAGGAGCCATATGTCCATCCCTCGATATCGACTTTGGAATAGGAATCTGTAGCACTTGCTTTTTTAACATTAAAATCACAGGTAGCAGAAAATCCCTTATAATTCTCTGTTTCTTCCACCACTGCCTTTAAGGTATATTCTCCGGCAGAAAGTTTTTTCAGGCCTTCTTCCGTTATACCAACATAAGTACTGTCATCCTTATCCTTAACTTTGTATTGATAGATCACCTTACTGTCGGATGGTGCCCCTTGCAATTTTATAACTGGCTGCTCGCCATATGTGAACTCATCTAAAACAACCGTTAAGGTAACCGGTGCTTTTTTTATTTCCCATGGATGTACGCTCTCGTCTTCGCTGAGGCTGTAATTGGTATTTCCGAGAGCTGTAACCTTTGCCGTGTACTTCCGGGCATTCTTTCCGGTATTTGTATAAATTTCATCAGCTACATATGTCAGTTTAAATGTATCGTCGGACAGGGCATTTCTCACCCTTGCAGTGACTGTCTGGAGCTGTCCATTATAAGTTAATTCTGAACTGCTCCAGTTAAGCTGTGCCGGACGTGGTTTTATTTCAAAATCAGCAGATATCTCTTTTGAGTTCTGTTCTCCAGGCAGTGTAATGTTTACTTTTGCTTTATATTTTCCAGTGGAAGTGGGAAGTACTGAACTTTCCGGATAAGTGGTCCCGTCACGGCCTGCATATATGATTGATCCTATTGTTGCCCCTATTTCTGACGGAGAAGTATTATCACATGTTACAGAATAGGTACTGCCATATTCAGCACAGTTATTGTTATCAAATCCATTAAGCTTAAGTGAAACTGTTGCCTGTGCATTGTCAGAACCTGTTCCATAATATTCACATGGTGAATTTGCATTTGAGCAATATGCCTTAAGAGTATCGCCACTTAAACTATAGTTCCAGGAATGCACATGAACCCATTTTGCATACAATGTTATTTCTCTTGGATATCGATAAGAAATATCTTGAACGGAATCAATTCTGTTTCCTTGACCGTTTTTTCCAGTATACCAACCATCAAATCTGTAACCTGTCTTTTGGGGAATTTTTTCATGGCCATTGCCCCATTGGCAATCCCTCGACCATACCCAGTCCGTTGGCGGTCCGTCCGTTCCACCATCTAAATCATAAACAACTTTTTTAGGATTAACAATATTGTTCTGTACTGCTCCTTTATAATAATAGCCTGATTTTTTTGAACTTTCAATACAGAGAAATATATTAATAAACTTTTCAGTTATCTCTATTTTACGATTAACAGGAACATATAAATATTGATTATTAGGGATCATTTGTTGCGTATCGTTACATTCTGGATTCTTTCCATCCGTTCCACCAATTCCGACAGACGTTTGATAGTACATGACTTTATATTTTCCCGTATCCTTTTGATCTCCAATATAAACATCAGGATCAACTCCAATTGTCACGGTTCCATCATGATTATTAATTATATCAACTATCGTCTGTCGTTCTATTGGAAATGGCTCAACATTTTTAATATGTACTGTATGTTTTTGACCTTGATTAATATTTTCTGCTGCTGTACCATTATCCACTAAACCACAAACATTTTCTCCGTCACTGAACCCATTTTCCACCTCCGGCACTCCTGCAGTAGTTGCCGGCTGTTCTTTCTCCTCCTCTATCTCCGGCTCATCTGTAAATACCTCTTTCTCTTCTGTCTCCCCGGATGCCCCCCCCATCCGAGAATTCCGTCATGCCACTGCCCCATGCTATGGATGGTGTCATGGAGAAGCACATTGTAAGTGCAAGTATTCCTGATAATATCCTTTTCTTCATTGAAATCCCTCCTTCTGATTCTGATCTGGCGAATATGTACATCCGCTGTTTTCGCACATTCCTGACCGCAATGTCATTTCACAGTCCGGTCAGGTTTCTGTTACCTGTAATTATAACTGATTTTCTCTCATTTGATAATGCACTTTTCGGCACCAAAAAGTGCCCCTGTACATGAAAGTGTGTCAGCTGACCATATGGTTTCTCAATTATCTAAGTTGATCCTGTATATCACTCTTTCACGTAAAAAAGCACGTACTTTTATACCAAAAAGGCGTGCAAGTCTCGCTCCTCACACGCCATAATAATATCTCTATTCTTCCTTTAATACCTTTTAACGATTATCCCCATTCCAGTTCATTCTGTCTGATATTCCATAGTCCTGCCGTGACAGATAAAGAACACTTTTATCATTTGCATAACCTCGCTCTCAAAAAGAATATCGCAGGCTGCGCCACCTATTAAAACATACTGTTCTTCATAATCTGCAAAGTACTTCCAAAATGTATCTAATCCTTTGACCATACATATTCCTCCAACATCTCATTAATAGAAATATCAACCCGTTCCTCTTCCTGTTCATCTCCTGTCAGTGACAGTACTACGCTTAAAGGATCTTGAAATCCTTTTCCCAGAAAATCAATGAAATATCCCAGTTCCAAAACAATACAGCCAATTTCTTCCAATTCACTCACTTGTTTTTCCGTTTTCACTCCACTATCTTTTAGTTCTTTCTTCGTCACGGCATAAGTAGGATAAACATTATCGGATAAAAGAGAATACTCACATAAAGCAGAAATACCTGCTTTCTTTTCAAATTTTATATCTTCTCTCAAAATAAATCTTCGAATTACTGGATTTCTTAATACCATCTTAATCTGCTGCCATAATTGTTCTCGTTCATCCGGAATATCGATGACTCTTGATTTACCTTTCATACCCAACACATCAATATTTAAATATTCCAGTTCATCAAAACACCGGCTTGCAGATTTTGTTGACACTTCCAATCGTTTCGCCGCATCAGATACTTTTACTTCCTTCCATCGTTCATAAATGGCCATTAAAAGCATTTTTTGCGTCAAAAATGAAATCAAATGAACTGGTGCCAACTCTCTTTCATTTTCTTTACTCAGCAAATACCCAATAAACGGAAGAAATACCTGCTTCCTATCTATTACAAAAGGAATTCCTTCTTCCATCATCTTTTCTTTTATATAAAATGTTGTTCGATCAAGAAAAACTGCACAGTTTAATCCTGTTATTTTTTCCACGCCAGCTCTGTCTCTACGCAAAACAACAAGTCCGATATCATCTTTGGGATGAATAGCCATCCATAATACACCATTAGTCTCTACTGTAAAAATGTCATATCTTCCACGATATGCTAATGGAAGCTTTTTATATACCTCTTTATTCTCTGTCATTATTACATTTTGCCGTAATGTTTTTTCCAAAAATTCTCTCATACTAATCACCTTTTTATAAATGTGACTTTTTTTACGTCACATTTATAATTTATCATATGTTATTTGATTTTTCAAGTAAAATGTAATTACATAATCATAGACTTTTGAAGGTTCCATACGAATTATCTGATAGAGAAGCGTTTCAGAAGGAACCTGGAACCAAAAAGTGTCCCCGTATAGCAAAAGCAGTGGCAGATATTGCCTGAAAAACCGCCTGGGAAAAAGTTTCATTTTGATACTTTATATGCTAAAATGAAACATATCGTATCAAGTGAGAGGTTTTACAGATGTCTAAAAAGAAATATAATCTGAATACAATTTACATCTCTGAGCGTCTGCAGGAGAATCTGAAGCCGATTTCACAATCTGCATTCACTGCTGTGACCGCTCCCATGGGATATGGAAAAACAACTGCCATCAACTGGTATCTGGACAAACAGAGCAAAAACAAAAACTCCTGCGTGATCCGGATCAGTATTTATTCTGATAATCTGTCTGTTTTCTGGCAGAGCGTTCAGAAGGCATTTGCCTTTGCAGGGCTTGATTTTCTGGATAATTATAGTTGCCCCTCAGATGCTGCCAGTGCCGGGATGCTTGCTGATGAGCTTTGTTATTCCCTGAGCGGTCAGACCTCTTACTACATTTTTATTGATGATTTTCATCTACTGGGTGAACCTCATGTTGCAGATTTTTTTTGTATGCTTGCCAACAGACTGCCTGAGAATATCCACCTGATCGTATCCGGCAGAAATGCTTTTCTGTCCGGAAAAGAGATTCTCCGTCTTGGCAAAAAGTTATATCAGATCCATACCAGGGATCTGTGTCTGAACCGCCGGGAGCTTTCTGTCTATACCCATCGCTGCGGTGCCAGCCTGAACGAAGATCAGCTGAACACGCTTCTCTATTCCAGTGAGGGGTGGTTCTCTGCAGTCTATCTGAATCTCTGTACCTTTTTTGAAAGCGGACATTTTCCTGACCATACTTCTAATATCTATGATATGTTTTCCTCTGCCATGATCGCACCTCTTTCTGATGCGCAGCAGGAATTTCTCACTGTTATGGGACTTGCAGATGAATTTACCGTTGAAATGGCACTTTTTATTACAGGGAATCCGGAAGCCGGACAGATTCTTTCCCTTATGACCAGACAGAATGCTTTTATCACTCCTTTGCCCGATGGAGTCAGCTTCCGTTTTCACCATATGATGAAGGAATGTACACAGCGTGCCTTTGCCATGCTTTCCCATGAAAAACAGACAGATTTCCGGAATCGTTACGGACAATGGTATGAATCCCATGAACAGTTCCTGCAGGCACTTGCTGCCTATAGCAAGGCTCTTAACTATGATGCTGCACTTGCTGTTATCCAAAAGGATGCAGGGATCCTTCTGGCTTCTCTTTCGCCGGAAAAGGTTCTCGCATTTCTTGATGTCTGTCCAACAGAAAGCCTGAAGAACAGGCCTCTGGCCCTTCTCGTATTAATGCGCCGTATGTTTACCTGGCATCAGATTCCCAAAATGCTGGAACTGAAGCAGCTTCTGACAGATACCATAGCTGAAGATAACACTTTGTCCGAAGATGAACGAAAGAATCTCTCCGGAGAATGTGATCTCATTATGAGTTTTCTGATGTATAACGATATCACCGGTATGAGCGTTCTGCACCGTCAGGCCAGTTCCAAAATGACCAGACCTGCCATCAGTATCCGCAATACAGGAAGCTGGACCTTCGGTTCTCCTTCTGTTCTGATGATGTTTCACCGCAGATCCGGAACTCTGGATGCAGAACTGGCAGCTATGAATGAATGTATGCCCCACTATTACAGGATTACCCAGGGACATGGACAGGGTGCGGAATTGCTCATGAATGCAGAGGCAGCATTTATGCAGGGGAATTTTTCAGATGCACAGATTCTGCTGGAGCAGACTTATTCCACCATTGCCTCAAACGGGCAGCACAATATTTCGCTCTGCTGTGATTTCCTTGCTGCAAGGCTTTCCCTTTTTCAGGATGGGGGCACCTTTGTGGAGAATCCTGAAGTAAAGCGTAAGGAGCTTCTATCTCTCCACAATATGATGTGGCTGAACATTTTTGATAGTACTTATGCTTATTACTATGCATTGACCGGAATGCCTGAAAAGATTCCTGCATTATTTAAAGACCATATGTTATCCACTGTCAGCTTTCTTTCTCCCTGCAGACCTATGATGGAAATGATCGAGAATCAGGTCTTTCTTTCACAGAAAATGTATGCAAAAGTGATAGGCAGAAGCGAAACACTTCTGCCTGTCTGTGAGAAAATGCACTATGAACTTGTGTCTCTCCACGTTCAGATCCAGACCGCTGCTGCTTACGCAATGCTGGGCAAACATCATGATGCACGACAGCTTCTGCAGAAAGCCTTAGGACACGCCATGCCGGATGGCTTTCTGATTCCGTTTGTAGAAAATTATAACTATATCAAGGACGTGCTGGGCAGTATTAATTCCATAGCATCAGAGCCTTTCACAGACCGAATCCTTTCCCTTGGTTCTGTTTATGAACAACACTGCCTCCGCCTGTCCAGCCGTAATTACAGGCCTGAGATCCTGAATGTGCTGAACAGCAGAGAAGCAGAAATCGCAGCTTTGATTACCGACCGTCTGAGCAACCGCGAAATCGCAGAGAAGTTATTTCTCTCTGAAGGCACTGTGAAACAATATGTCAACCAGATTTATTCCAAGTTGATGATCAACGGTGATACACGCACCAAAAGGAAACAACTGGCAGAGCTGATTTCTTCCATAAACAAGGGCCTTACCTGACACTTTGAGAAAAAAAAGCAAGGAAATCCACATGACCAAAGTCTTGCGATTTCCTTGCTATTTGACAAGAATTACAAATTTAAAGTTTTTTACTTATTTGCATTTCTGATAGTATTTAAATACTGTTGGATTTCTTCTTGTTCAGGCATTACTCGCAGCGCACCTTTTCTTGTAGTAATGATAGAAGCTGCTACATTGGTAAAATTTAGCATTTCTGTTTCCTTGAGAATATCCTCGGGAATCTCAGTTTTATTCAGCATCATGTCTGCTCTCAACTGATCTCCAAAAAAATCATTACCAACCTTACCAATAAATGCTGTATTATGTCCCAATTTATAGCAATCCTCTGAAATAATGCATCTTAATCCAGCCCATCAGAGTGTGAAATCCTGCGTCAGATATCTTTGCCGTGCGTCAGCACGCCTGCAGATATCTTCCTTGTCTTTCGCACTCTGCTGAACTGTCTTAAATGCATTATTTACGAAGATTGCTATAGAACGCTTTATTATAATAAATCATATTTCACTATATCAAGCTTAGCTGCACCATCAGCAAAGAAAGAAATCCCCTTTGCTTCCTGCTTTGTAAGAATAACCGCAGACATAACCTGCTCGCCGTCATTAATAAATACTTCCACACTAAACTTATCCAAAATCACACGCAGTTTTAGTTCATTGCTGTCACCGTTTACCAGACAACTGCTCTGATGAACCAGCGCCCGTTCGCTTCCTGAGAATTTTCTATCGATTTTTAAAACAGATTCATCCGGACGGAAGCATAATGTAGAATGATATTTCTCATTCTCTGCAAAACAGAGTTCAAATTTTTTATAAAGATTGTCTTTATCTGCCGGTCGTATCACAAGTTCCAGATCTACCGTTCGTCCTTCAATCTGATCCAGTGTGAGCTTGGTATCTTTTATCACAACATTGTTATACTCGACTTTGTTTGCACGCATGGCATTAAGTTCTCTGATCGGAACCTGATACAATCTTCCGTTTTTAACAGATAGTTCTCTTGGAAGACTCATTTGTGCGAACCATCCAGAGTCATTGCATCGATATGCAAGCGTATCCCAGTTCTGCATCCAGGCAATCATAATTCTTCGTCCATCCGGCGCAAGCAGTGTCTGCATTGCGTAATAGTCAATTCCGTAATCAACGCCTTGGCAAAACTGTTCCTTTAAAGTATGTGTCTCCGGATCCAACTCCCCAATAATACATAACGTTCCATTTCCATTATGATATTCTAATCCTTCCGGAAGCATATCCTGTGGACTTGTCAGAAGCACATATTTGCCGTCCAATTCAAAGAAATCCGGGCATTCCCACATTTTTCCATAACGATTTTGATTCTTTGCCAGAATGCTTACAAATTCCCATTCAAAGCCATTTTTACTTCTGTAAAGAAGAATCTGTCCGCTTCCATCAGCCGGACGACTTCCTATAACACAATAAAAGTTTCCATCGTTCCCTTTCCAGATTTTGGGATCACGAAAGTCTACTTTACTAGCCCCCTTTGGAAGATCTTTGGCTGTCAGAACCGGATTCTTATCATACTTTTCATAATCCTTACCATCTCCAACTGCCACTGCCTGTGTCTGAATATCCCTTACAGTTCCGTCTTCCAGTTTCTCCTGATTTACAGAAGTATACATAAGCAACTGTCTGCCATCCTCTAATTCTATGGCACTTCCTGAAAAACAGCCGAATTTATCATAATCTTCATCCGGTGCCAATGCAGTCGGAACATAGTTCCAATGCAATAAATCCTTACTCACTACATGTCCCCAGTGCATACTGTCCCAATGTGTGCTATACGGATTATACTGGTAGAACAAATGATACTCTCCTTTATAATAGGAAAATCCATTTGGATCATTCATCCAGCCAACATAAGGAGTTATATGAAAGGCTGGTCTTTCTTCCTCTTTGATCTGCTGTCCCTGTATAAATTCATATTTTCTTGCCTTTTCCAACATTTCGCTCATATAGTTCCTCCTGTCAAAATGATATCTTCTCTTATTTTTCACTGCTTAATGAATCCTGATACTGGTCAAAATATTTTTGCTTGATTGAAAGGTAATCGGAAAGCCCGTACTTCTCCATTTTTTTCAGATAAGAATCCCATTCTTCATCAATTCCTCCATTCAGGATCCAATCTGCTTTCTTCTGTTCTGCATATTTCTTAATATCTGTATCATACTGTGACACTTTGTTTGTATCATCAATACTCATAAATACATTAGGATAAACATATTTGCTGTTCATATCCTGTAAATATGTCTCATGCATATTATCCAGACGCCATTTCGCATCTTCCGGCTGTGTTACATATACGCCATAATATTCATTTAATATAGCGAGAGGACCATTTACAGATTGCGCTTCACGTACTTCCACCGGTGACTGATCTCCTAAGTCCATATGCTTTAACATTTTTTCGCCATCTTTGTTTACAGACAGCTCAAAAATATTAAAGGAATCCTTCTCTCCATAGGTTCCCCAGTTATTTTGCGGAGACTGAAGGGGTGCATACATCTGATCGATCCATGCGGCAGCAAGTGCCGTGTTACGACAGCTGGTAGTAAGCACACATCTTCCTCTGTCAAAACCGCTGGTCTCACTGTTGTTCTGTCTGGTGATATTTCTCATTCCATCCGGTCCGGTCAGTGCCGGAAGCATCACATAATCCGTATTGTTATCTATATTAGCAATATCCCATGTGAAGCAAAGTCCATAACGGTGATTCTTTCCTTTTGCAACATAAGTAGACCATTCCTGTGTAAATGCTTCCGGATCGATCAGATTCTCTGTCACAAGTTTATGCAGCCATTTGATACCTTCTTTGTATCCTTCCTGAACCGTTGTATAAATCACCTTACCTTCATCTGTTACAGCAAAATGATCTCCTGTGTCCCCATAACCATCTCCGAATCCATTTATTAAGATTGAAGGATCCTGATCTCCGTTATTGATAATAAATGACATCGGTATTACATCACCTTCAATGGAAAACTCTTGTTTCAGATCATCTGCATGATCTCGAAATTGAATCAGTACCTGCTCCAGTTCATCTGTTGTGGTTGGAATCTCAAGACCAAGATAATCAAGCCATTTCTTATTAATATAAGGAATATCTCCAATGGCCTGAATTGCTTCTTTTCCGGAACCAAGCTGTTCAATCCACGGAAAAGAGTAAATATGTCCATCCGGTGCTGTACACATGGTTCTGTATTCCGGGTATTTTTCAAACACAGCCTGAAGGTTTGGCATATATTTGTCAATCAGATTTTCCAGCGGAATAATTATTCCCTGCTTTGCATAACGCAACAGATCATAATCACTCATGCCTGCATTAAACAGTCCATCCGGCAGATTTCCAAACTGAGCCAACGCCAGATTCTTTTTATCTGAAAACTGATCTGATACAAAGCAGGTCCAGTCAATATGAACATTTGTCTGTTCTTCCATTCTCTGGAAAATCACTCTTTTATTTGGATCCTGTGTTGAAGTGGCCGGTGCACTGGTAATAAAAGAAAGCTCCTCTGTTTCTTTCAATGGAAACTGTACATCCGATACCGGTGTATCCGGATTAATCTCAGCATCAAGCCTCTGCTGTTTTCCACACCCCATTATACTTACCATCATTGTTAAAGAAAGTCCAAGTGCAAGCAAACTTCTTACTCTGTTTTTCTTCATATCTGTATCATTCCTTTCTTTAGCCTTTTACCGATCCAACCATAATTCCTTTATCAAAATATTTCTGGAAAAATGGATACATCACTAAAAGTGGTAAACTTGATACTACAATTGTTGCATATTTCAACTGTTCTGCTACCTTTGCCATCTCTGCTGTGCTTTGGATATCTGCAATCATTCCCGGCTGTGGAGTATTCTGCACCAGGATTGAACGCAGTACCAGCTGCAATGGCTGAAGATTTGCATCGTTCAAATAAATCATCGCATCAAAGTAGCTATTCCACATTCCGACAAATGACCACAGTGCCAGTACTGCAATAATCGGTTTACATACCGGCATCATAATTTTGAAAAAATGCTGAATTTCATTAGCACCGTCAATTGCAGATGCTTCTCTTAATTCTGCCGGAATTGACTGATAATAAGTTCTTGCAAGAATCATATTCCAAACGTTAAATGCTCCCGGAATCAAAACCGCCCATACTGTATTTACCATATGCAGCTGATTGATCAAAATAAATGTTGGAATCATTCCTCCCCCAAAAAACATTGTGATCAGAAAAATCAGATTAAAAAATTTTCTTCCCACAAATTCTTTTTTAGACAGAGGAAAGGCTGCCAGTAATGTTACAAAAACTGAGATCACTGTAAAAGCAAATGAATACAGAAAAGAATTCAAAAATCCGCGCCAGATCATCTCATTCTCCAGTACTCTTCTATAAGCATCCAAAGTCCAGTCCTTAATATCAGAGCTCAGTCCCTGATTATTCAAAACAGTAGGATCCATAAAAGATGCAAGTACTACATATATAATTGGAATCGCAATAGAAAGTACAAACAGTCCAAGAATCGTGAATCCAATTCCAAGGATCAGACGATCTGTCCTTGAATATTTTCTCTTCTTTTTCTCCATCTTCTCTTCCTCCTATAATCCCTCTCCATCATTCAGCTTCTTTACAACCCAGTTTACAAAAATCAACAGAATTACATTTACAACTGAATTAAACAGACCTACTGCCGTAGAATAACCATAATCACCGTTCAAAAGACCGATGCGATATACATATGTAGATAAAATTTCTGATGCCGGCAGGTTCATATCTGTCTGCAATGCATATGCCTTCTCAAATCCAATGCTCATAATATTTCCTGCCTGCAGGATAAACTGAATTACAATAATGTTCTTAATCGCCGGAAGCTCCACGTACCAGATCTGCTGCAAAAGGTTTGCACCATCCATAACTGCCGCTTCTTCCAACTCTTTGCTCGCATTAGATAATGCTGCAGTATACATAATAGATGCCCAGCCTGCAGTCTGCCAGATTCCACTTGCTATATAAATAGTACGGAAAGCAGATGGCATTGTCATCCAGTTTGTGCTAATCCCAAGCAGCCTGTTCAAAGGTCCTACCGGTGATAACAGCATACGAACCATACCACAAAGTACTATTACAGATATAAAATTCGGCATATAGATCAGAAGCTGTACTTTTTTCTTGATCCCTGTTTTTTGAATACGATTCATAAGTAATGCCAGAATAATCGGAACCGGAAATCCCCATAATAATCCATAGATACTCAGCTTTAATGTATTCATCAGATAGTTCATAAAATCCGGTGATGATAAAAAACGTCTGAAATATTCAAGTCCAACCCATGGACTTCCAAGTACTCCCTTGATTACATTATAATCTTCAAACGCAATCAAAAGCCCTCCCATCGGGAGATACTTAAAAATGATTGTCAGTAAAAGTCCCGGCATTAAGAAAAAAAGATATAACTGCCAGTTTTTCTTCACATACGTAACCTTATTTCTCCACGTCTGCTTGCTTACGGGCTTTGCTTGGTTCTGCACTGTTTTCATGCACTTTTTCCTCCATTCCTTTCATACATTGTTCACAAAACCGGTTAAGTAACCGGTTACTTTATAATCTGATGTTACTACATCACACACTCTCTGTCAACACTTTTCTTCATTAAAATAACCGGTTACGTAATCGGTTATTTTAATATTGCCTTTTTGTATAATAATTGCTATACTAAAAAAAATATTTGCATTTATTTATAAGGAGAATAAGTTTCTATGTCAAAAAAACAGGTGACATTTGCAGATATTGCAGCATATACCCATTTTTCAAAAACTACAATATCAAGATATTTCAATCATCCTGATTCCCTTACACTTGAAAATCAGGAAAAAATTTCTCAGGCCCTTGATACCCTTGGCTATAAAAAAAATAAACTTGCGAAAGTTCTGGCAAACGGAAAAAGTGAATTTATCGGAATCATTATTCCGAATCTTTATCTGCATTATTATTCTGAAATGCTGACACAACTGCTGTCCAGCTACAGTGATTATCACTACAATTTTCTCGTCTTTAGCAGTGAACATGGGGCTGAAGAAGAACAGCAATATATTGAAGAGCTCCTATCCTATCAGATTGAAGGTCTCATTGTTTTAAGTCATACGCTGTCATCAAAACAATTATCCTCCTATCAGATTCCCATCGTTGCCATTGAACGTGAAGCGGAACATATCAGCAGTGTTACCACTGACAACTATATGGGTGCGCTTCAGGCTACCACTCTGCTGATCCGTGATAAATGTGATATACTGATCCACATCAATGTCAATGTTGAGAAAGCAGTTCCTGCTTACGACCGTATTCGCGCATTTAAGGAAACCTGTGAAGAATATCAGGTTCCTTATGATATTGATCTAAGTGTAATTGGTAATTCTTATCAGGAAATTTTAAATGAAATAAGACGTATTTTTACAAGAATAGAAGAGAAATATCCCAATCAAAAAAAAGGGATTTTTCTTGCCAACGATACTTATGCAAACATGTTTCTTAACCTTATTTTCCAGAAATACCGAGAATTACCCTCTTTCTATGAAATCATAGGATTTGATAATTCTCCCATTGCCAGTGAGGCAATTCTCCCAATCACAACTGTTGGTCAGCAGATTGATATTATTGCACAGACTGCCATGGAGCTTCTGGTTCAACAGATGGAAGAACAAAAAAAACGTTCCCCTAAACCACTGGAAAAGCCTGTCCATAAACAGATTACTCCAATATTGATTCGCCGTAATACAACCAGTTAAAACTAACCTTTCATTTTTCTCCGGAATACAATCTGTCCCAGAAATATTTCTGCCATACCGGATATTGGAATACTTAATTATTCGGGCAAAAAGGGGATGCCGAAAAGTGGTATTAACCGGCATCCCCTTTATTGATTGTATTATCTTATTTCATATGATCTTTTTCAGTTATTTTGCGAATAACCCGGCATGGATTTCCGGCAGCCAGACTATATGGAGGAATGTCCCTTGTCACAACACTTCCTGCTCCTATTACACATCCCTCTCCTATGGTAACACCACCACAAACAACCACATTGGATGCCAGCCAGCAATTATCTTTTATAATAATTGAAGGGAAAGCGAAGGAAAGAAACTTTGAGAGACAAACTCCAGGCGATCAGAGATTTATAAAGAAAGCATATCATTTTTAATATGGCATTTAAAAGATTCTCAATGTCCAGGTATTTCAGCTCAAAGTGCTTTCCTCGGACAGGTTTTGACACATTCCATGCACAAAATACATTCTGTTCCGTTTTTCCGTTTTCTGGAGTTATCGGTTATATCAACATTCATCGGACAAACTTTTTTACATTTTCCACATGAAATACACTTCTCTTTGTCACACTTAACTCTGACTACAGAGAAATAACTCATAGGTTTCAGAAAGATCGTGACAGGACAAATATACTTACAGAACGCTCTGTTATCTTTGAATAGGAATGCCAGAATAATCCCCACAATATAATACAGAATATTCCCCACGATAAAAGCTATAAACATGATTTTCTCCATATTCTCTACGTGATTCAGAAAAAGTAGCACCACGAAAGAGAACGAAAATGCAAATGTAATATACCGGATGAAACCTATCTTTTTTCTTGCAGCCTGAGGCTTTTTATATGGTAAAAAGTCCAACACCATAGCTGTCCAACAGGCATATCCGCACCATCCTCTTCCAAACAAAAGTGGTCCGAATATTTTTGCAACAACATAATGGATCGTAGCTGCTTCAAATACTCCGGTAAACAGATAATACCAAAAACCTTCAATCTATCTACGAATTGCTCCGCTGCAAAGCAGCTCCCACAATTCTCATCATATCTCAATATAAAGTATTTGTCTAATGTTTCTATTAAGTAAATATTTGTCAGACCAATTTGCCATAAGTACCAGAATATCAGGATTTGTGAAGGCAATTTATAGTAGATTTTGGCATATACATTTCGATTTTTTTTGAGTATAATAATTCCGAAAAAGTATTTTGACAGTAAATAAATGCGACATCATTGCACAGGAGGCATGGGATATGATTATTACAATAGCAAGACAGTGCGGAAGCGGCGGACATGAAATAGGAAAAGAACTGGCTTCCAGACTTGGACTGGAACTCTATGACAGAAAGAAACTGGAAGAAGAGGCCAAAAAACTTGGAAAGCTTGACGAAAACAAAGAATTTTTCCAGGAAAAGGCAGTAAACAGCCTGCTCTACAGCATTGCTGTAAGCTACGGAGAAAGCAATCCGATGGAAAAATCTTTTGAACTTATACGTGAACTTACGCAGCAAAAATCTGCCGTAATCATCGGACGCTGTTCAGGAGCGATCTATGCAAATGATCCTGAGGCAACTACTGTTTTTCTTCACGCAGATAAAGACTGCCGTATCAAACGTGTAATGGAACGGGACGGTATTAATGAGAAAAAAGCTGCAAAGCTGATAAAGGAAGTGGATGAGAAAAGAGCATCTTTCCACAAATTCTGCACAGGCAAAGAATGGGAAGACGCCAACCAGTATCAGCTGTCTATTGATACAGGCAAACTTGATATTTCCGATGCAGCAGACATGATCATAAATTATATCAATGCTAAAAATATCGGACAAAAGCACCTGTAATTTCCAAATAACACTGTAAAAATCAGGCACAAGTTTCCGAAATATAACTTGTGCCTGATTTGCATTTTCTTTTAATATTTACTGTTTGACTAATCGGATTCATCCATCGGATATCTCTGTAAATTCGCAGATAGACTTCTCAAATATGCTATACAACGCATCAATGTTCCAGGATATATTCCATCTGCCTTTCTTTTGTTTTCATACCCATTTTTTCATAGAACTTTTCGGCTGAAGTATTTCCTGCCCATACGTTCAGTGTCACTTCATAACAGCCCATTCGCTTTGCTTCATTTTTTACATATTCAAACAACCTCTCGCCGATATGCTGTCCTCGTGCCTGCTGATCAACACATAGATCATCTATAAAAAGAGACTTAAACGGCACCATATTAGTTGAAAAAGGCTGTTCCTGTAATTGGCAAAATGCATATCCTACACAAACATCTTCCTCGTTCACTGCTACATATATGGGTTTTTCTTCTTTTTCTAATAGCTCTGTCAATTCGCTTACAGTATATTTTGTGGTACCGGGAATAAAAATATCAGGTCTTATATCTGCATGGATCTGCAATACCTGTCCCAACAGTTCAATCATTCTTGGAATGTCTTTTTCTTCTGCTTTTCTAATAGTCATTTTTTTCCTCCAAGTGACAAATTATTCCACATGTCGATTTCTTTAAAGATATCTTCCCAGCATATTTTTCACACACTTTTCTACCATATCCATACTTTCTATACATACCTCTTTTTTCATTCCTGCCGCAATTCCCACAGTCAGGAGTTCTTTTCTGCCTGGATTACGTCCATTTCCGTCAACTGTTGTAGTATGCTCTCCATAGTATGTGTTACTGTAAGTAAGATCATATGCCGGACTCAGGCTCCATCTGTCTTTTTCATCATCATATAAATAGGTGAAATTCTTTGAATGATCATCTCTGTTATGTGCAAAAACATTAAAACACATCCTGCGAAACATCTCTCTCATATCTTTCTCATTATCTCTGGTTAATATTTTTGTCAGTTTCATCAGACTGTGATAATCCAGGCTTGGCTGCTCAAAATTCAACTCCAGCAACGCAGCAGCTGTCAGCATATGAATTCTCTTTGTTCCATTTTTATCTGATATCCTGTCAAACCGCTTAATCCCAAAATATCCCTCACAGTTCTCAGATGGAAATAGTCTGGTTTCACTCATTATAATACCACATTTTTTTGCGCAGCATGAATAATCATATTCCATCTTCCCTGCATTTTCTCCATCCACATGTGCAGGAAATTTAATAATCCATTCCTCTCCATTCACTGTAGTCATAATTTTGGGTCTGGCTCCACCACTTGTACCACCGAGACGATATAATTCATCCAATCTATCGGAGTATTCCGTATTTAGTATTTTCCGGCACTGCTCCGCAAGTTCATCCAAATCCACATCTCCATATTGTTCATCTATTTTTTTCTCCGGATAATAGGTAAGTGCTCCCATACCTGACTTTCCAACAATTGCCAGCCGATCCAGCACTGTTAATTTGTCTGGATTCTGCTTATGTGCACGTAGCAGACGATCCAACAACAATCTCCCCCAATTATCCGGCAAACTATCTGCAAATACTCCAAATAATCCGTCAAAATAATCTTTTGTCGGTACAAAAACCTGCTTTTTAAGGGGAAGTGAAAACGGACTGATCGGAAAACCATTTTCAATCCATTCTTCACTATATTGAAACGCAGCTTTATGGTCAGCTGTCATAGCCAGTGTTCCTACAAGTTTTTCATCATAAAATACCTGTAATGCATTACCTTCCCTCATTTATGACCTCCTGAATATCTTTATATGGAACATGCGTAAAAATATTTCTAAGCTCATCTGCAATATCCAAAGCCATGGCAATCTTTGTCAGTGATATCAATGATATCTGTCCGGTAGTTTCGAATCGCTTAATTGAACCATAGCTTACTCCGCTCATGGAAGATAATTTTTCCTGAGAAATAGAGCGTCGTTTTCTGATCTTACGCACCCTTTGTGCAAGCTTCTGATCCAGTTCCTCTGCTGTTTCCCATACAAACTGTTCCATTTTCCCTCCTTGCTTTTTATTGTTTTATGGATATTATTTTATCCAAAATTTCGCTATTTCATTAAAATCAGATAATATTTTATCCAATATTATTCTATCATTTACTCTTTCATAAATCAAGCCTTTACCTATTCTTTATATATTATTGAAAATTTATCAAAAAAAAGAAAAAGCACCTGATGTATCGTCAGATTTGTGATATACTTTATGTATTACTTACAGACTCCCGGGGGAAACAACTATGCAAAATATAATTCCCGATGAAAGATATTCTGTGGCTGACGAGGCCATTTTAGGTGCTTTTTTCAAATT
>OODQ01000718.1_pt1 | contig 20527 bp, 18 predicted proteins | sample 1671321 | NCBI WGS metagenome assembly OODQ01 (sample SAMN06348144, study PRJEB24527) | human gut metagenome | biome: human gut; feature: ankylosing spondylitis patient; material: feces | host: Homo sapiens | place: China | collected 2015-10
TAGCCGGAGGTATTATCTTCCTGATAATATTTTTCCATTACGTGCCGTTCTTCCTTTGGTTGTCGGCAAAAGTATCGGGAGTCAACATCTCACTGATACAACTATTTCTAATGCGTATACGTAACGTTCCGCCGTATATCATCGTGCCGGGAATGATTGAAGCCCACAAAGCGGGATTGAAAAACATCACCCGCGATGAGTTGGAAGCCCACTATTTGGCCGGAGGACACGTTGAAAAGGTTGTTCATGCGCTGGTATCCGCATCGAAAGCGAATATCGAGCTACCTTTCCAAATGGCTACCGCTATCGACCTTGCAGGTCGTGACGTATTCGAAGCCGTGCAAATGTCTGTAAACCCGAAAGTTATCGACACACCTCCCGTTACGGCTGTTGCCAAAGACGGTATCCAGTTGATAGCCAAAGCACGTGTTACCGTACGTGCCAATATCCGCCAGTTGGTCGGTGGTGCAGGTGAAGATACGATTCTTGCCCGTGTAGGCGAAGGTATTGTTTCGTCTATCGGTTCTTCCGAAAATCATAAGTCAGTACTCGAAAATCCGGATTCTATCTCCAAACTCGTGCTTCGCAAGGGATTGGATGCAGGAACGGCTTTCGAAATCCTGTCTATCGATATTGCGGATATTGACATAGGTAAGAACATCGGCGCCGCTTTGCAGATTGATCAGGCTAATGCGGACAAGAATATTGCGCAGGCAAAAGCAGAGGAACGCCGTGCAATGGCAGTCGCTTCCGAACAGGAAATGAAAGCCAAAGCGCAGGAAGCTCGTGCGAAAGTAATAGAAGCAGAAGCAGAAGTACCGAAAGCTATGGCAGAAGCCTTCCGTAGCGGTAATCTGGGTATCATGGATTATTACCGGATGAAAAATATCGAAGCTGATACTTCCATGCGTGAAAATATTGCCAAACCGGTAACAGGAAACACCGGTAATCAGCCGTTGAGCAAATAATTTATTATAAACGCCGGAACCCGGTTTCAATTCTGTTCCAGGATGTATACTCTTTTTTCTGCGGAAAAAGAAAGATACCTCTTCCGAACTTAAATCCGGTTCCGGCGTTTGTATTTATAGATACAGTCTTATTGTAAAACTAAAACCTTTCAATAACATGAAAAAGTACTTTCCATCCTCTGAATTGATTATCAACGAAGACGGCTCTGTATTCCATCTTCACGTAAAACCTGAATGGTTGGCAGACAAAGTTATCCTGGTTGGTGATCCCGGACGTGTGGCACTCGTAGCTTCTCATTTCGAAAACAAAGAATGCGAAGTGGAAAGCCGCGAATTCAAGACAATCACGGGTACATATAAAGGTAAACGAATTACTGTCGTTTCTACCGGAATCGGTTGCGATAATATCGATATCGTAATGAATGAACTGGATGCATTAGCCAATATCGACTTCGAGACACGAGAAGAAAAAGAACAGTTCCGGCAGTTAGAGTTAGTACGTATCGGTACGTGCGGCGGTTTACAGCCAAATACACCGGTGGGAACATTCGTATGTTCGCAGAAGTCTATCGGTTTCGACGGATTATTGAATTTCTATGCCGGACGCAATGCTGTATGCGACTTGGCTTTCGAACGTACTTTCCTCAACCACATGGGGTGGTCGGGAAATATGTGTGCTCCTGCGCCCTATGTTATTGATGCCAGCGAAGAATTAATTGACCGGGTTGCGAAGGATGATATGGTACGTGGCGTGACAATTGCCGCCGGAGGTTTCTTCGGTCCGCAGGGACGTGAGCTCCGTATTCCGTTGGCAGATCCGAAACAGAATGACAAGATTGAAGCGTTTGAATACAAAGGTTTCAAGATAACCAATTTCGAAATGGAGAGTTCCGCTTTGGCAGGACTTAGCCGGTTAATGGGACACAAGGCCATGACTGTCTGCATGGTAATAGCCAACCGCCTTATCAAAGAGGCGAATACCGGATATAAAAATACGATTGATACGTTGATTCAAACGGTGCTCGACAGAATATAAAAAACAACAAGATAATAACCACTTAATAAGAAATGGCTTGAATTATACATTGTGATATATATTCAAGCCATTCTTCTTCACTTATTGATTCACTTATATAATTTCCGACTGTTTACCGATTCGCTCCTTTCTTTAATCAATAACCAATCGTAAATCTCTCTTGATGATGTTGCGGATGTTCCAGTTCATCAATCATGGCGGCCGCATAATCCTCTACAGAAATATGGCTGTTCCCCACAATGTCCACAATCATGTCATCCTTTCCCAGACGATAACGTCCCGTACGTACTCCCGGTCGCATATCCGCTGCCGGAGAGAAAAACACCCAGTCCACTTCTTTCTCTTTCGTCAGGAACTTCAGATAAAACTCTCCCAAAGCTTTTACTCCGGGCAAAAGATTCTCGGGTACTTCACCGGAATCCATTAATCGCAAGCCGGGCGCAATAAACAATGAACCTGCACCGCCTACCATAAGAAAACGGTTGACTCCTGCTTTCTTCACTCCGTCAATAATAGTCAGATAGACTTTAATTGTCTCATCATATATATCGGGATTATTCCATCCCGGATTAAACGCACTGATAACGGCATCCGCCCCTTTACAAACTTCGTATACTTCTTCAAGAGAAGACACATCCGCCTTCGTCACTTTCAGACTCTCATTTTCTATCTTTATCTTTTCAGGGTGCCGAACCACGGCTGTCACTTCAAAGCCACGGTTCAAAGTCTCATTCAAAAGAGCTGAGCCAACAAAACCACTCGCTCCGATGAGTACAACCTTCTTTACTTCCTTCATATTCCAACAAAATTAGAGTGTTATTATTATCTTAATAACACTACAATTTCCGGAATGTTGATTCCCTTTCAGAAAATTAATTAACCAATATAGGATTCTATCGTTTCTCTCAGTTTTTCCACGGAATAAGGTTTCGATATGACAGCGTTGCATCCTGCCTGAATAGCCTGCTGCTCTATATAAAATGCATAAGCCATTACAGCGATAATGGGTACCGCAAAAGACATAGTACAAATCTTTTCCATAGCCTGAATACCGTCCATTACAGGCATACGAATATCCATTAATATCAAGTCGGGCTTTTCACGGATAAAGAATCTCGTGACTCATATTTGCTAGAAAAACAGACTTTAGCTTATCGGCGTCTTCTGCCACCGTTTCGTCTCAATCAATTCCCTCGAGCGACAAATCCGATCACTGATATCATGAATCAGGGCCAGCACTTTATTCCCTTCAAAAGGAGCGATACTCATGGATATTGTGAATAAACAAATCATATACTTCCTTGGAATAGTTACGTTCACAGTATATGCCAGAAGTTTATTCGGATGTGTTTCATCATTTCCTTTATAAGAGAGAAAATGGTCTTCGAGCCAAATAACTTCCTTATGTTCTCCGATACAACGAACCCGTATCTGTGAAGTCTTTGATTCCGAGGTAAGCATTGCTGCAAAAGACTTTTGGCAAGCATCCATATCATCAGGATGAGCAAACCGATAGAAGTCATTAATATCCTTAAAAACAATTCCGGTTTCTTTTAATCCAAGTGTACGAAAATAATCATCCGTAAAACTGCATTTTCCCGTAAGGATATCATATTTCCACAAAATTATTTGATGCGCAGCAAGTACAGAAAGTATCTTTTGCAAATTTTCTCTTACGATCTCACCATTTTCATTTAGTGAATATAAATTTGTACTGACTCCATAGTCATGGTTATTTGTTTTGCATATTTTGTTGTGTACACTGCTGAACGCTGACAAATATGAACAAATAAAGTACAACTTGTCCCTAATCTTCTGTTTTTTACATAGAAACCCTTATCTTTGCCCATTCAAAAAGAAAATATAATGAACCAAGATACTATTTGTGCCATCGCTACTGCCCAGGGAGGAGCTATCGGAAGCATCCGTGTTTCCGGTCCGGAAGCCATTTCTATCACTAGCCGTATCTTCAAACCTGCAAAAGCCGGCAAACTATTTAATGATCAAAAGCCATACACGCTGACTTTCGGATGTATCTATGACGGAGAAGAAATCATTGATGAAGTACTCGTTAGTCTTTTCCGTGCTCCTCATTCTTACACGGGAGAAAATAGTACGGAAATTACGTGTCATGGTTCTTCTTATATCCTCCAGCAAGTAATGCAACTACTCATCAAGAACGGCTGCCGTATGGCTCAACCGGGAGAATACACACAACGTGCTTTCCTCAATGGGAAAATGGATTTAAGTCAGGCAGAAGCTGTTGCCGACCTGATTGCTTCTTCATCTGCCGCGACCCACCGTTTAGCAATGAGTCAAATGCGGGGAGGTTTTAGCAAAGAACTGACAGACTTGCGTAACAAGTTGCTGAACTTCACGTCCATGATTGAACTGGAACTGGATTTCAGTGAGGAAGATGTGGAATTTGCCGACCGTTCGGCATTACGGAAGTTGGCCGATGAAATTGAACAAGTTATTTCCCGACTAGTCCATTCGTTTAGTGTAGGCAATGCTATCAAAAATGGTGTTCCTGTTGCCATTATCGGTGAGACAAATGCTGGAAAATCGACCCTGTTGAATGTACTATTGAATGAGGAGAGGGCAATTGTCAGTGATATTCACGGAACAACGCGCGATGTCATCGAAGATACGATTAATATAGGAGGCGTCACCTTTCGATTCATCGATACTGCCGGAATCCGTGAAACAAATGATACAATTGAAAATTTGGGCATTGAACGTACTTTCCAGAAACTGGATCAGGCAGAGATTGTTCTTTGGATGATAGATTCTGTGAATGCTGCTTCTCAAATAGAACAATTATCTGAAAAAATTATTCCTCGTTGCGAAGGAAAACATCTGATTGCAGTATTCAACAAAGCTGATTTGATTGAAGAAAAGCAAAAGGAGGATTTACTAACTTTACTAAAAGACTCCTCAAAAGAATATACAGAGTCCATTTTCATATCAGCCAAACAACGGGGGAACACGGAAGAACTTCAAAAAATGCTCATTAATGCAGCTCACTTACCCACAGTAACGCAAAACGACATTATTGTAACAAACGTAAGACATTATGAGGCATTAAGCAAAGCACTTGAAGCAATCCATAGAGTACAAGACGGACTTGATTCTCAAATCTCCGGAGACTTCCTTTCGCAAGATATACGGGAGTGCATTTTCTTCATTTCAGACATAGCCGGTGAGGTCACAAATGACATGGTACTTCAAAATATCTTTCAGCATTTTTGCATCGGCAAGTGATGGCTTGGAAACAGCCGTAACCAACCATAGCCAATTAGAAGAAAGTCGCTGATAACCAGCGGCTTTTCTTTTTATATGGTTTTCAGTCAAATCTGACTGGTTGCGGATTTCCAGCATTATTTTGTACCATAATTCTACCGCCGAACAATTAAGCGGACACTTCGCACTCATCATAGCGACATCTTGGACACGATGTGAGACGCTATGAGAATGAGCGGAACCGCTATAGAAGACACAGTGTGAGACGCTGTGAGAAATTGTGAGACGCATTGAGACTAAATAGGAGAAATTAAAGGCGACTAATATATGGAAATCCAGAGAAAATGCCAGTGGTGCGGCAAACCATTTATAGCACACACGATGGTAACACGCTATTGCAGCAAATCGTGCAATGAAAAAGCATACAAAGAGAAGAAGCGGAAGCAGAGGTTACAGGAATACGAGGAACGGCAAAATGAGCAGCCCATGCAGGAAGTCGGTATCGTAGGAAGCAAGCTGTATCTCTCCCCTGCCGAAACTGCAACCCTTTTAGGTATTAGCCGTGCGACCATCTATCGTCACATGGCTTCCGGAATCATCCGGGCTTTACAACTTCGTGGGCGTACCATTATCCGCAAGTCGGACATTGAAAAAATGTTTGATGATGCACCCGGTTATAAGAAACGGAGTTATGGAAGAAAACAGACCGTTCTTTATTACACTACCAATGAGATTCTGGAGAAGTACCAAATTCAGAAGAAAACCCTGTATCGTCGATGCAAGTTATACAACATCCCTAAGGTTGAAGAAGGTAACCGTGTATTCTACAACCGCACCCTTATAGACAAGTATTTTGCCGACCTTGCCGAAGAAATCAATCCGGACTGTTATTATACTCCGGAGCAGGTCATGGAAAAGTACGGTATGAGCCGTAATGCCGTTGTCACCTTTGCACTACGGCACAATATCCCCCGAATCAACCGCCACCATGAGGTGTATTATTCCCGTGCCCATATAGACGCGATTAAGGAAAAGCAGGAGAAGCTGAATCCTGACTATTATACCTACGATGAAATCACCGAGAAATACGGACTTACCAAAATTAATATCAGCTACTATGTCAACAAATACGACATCAAACGCTTCAAGCAAGGAAGCCGAACAATGGTGCTACGTTCCGAGTTTGACAAAGTCTATATAGAGCATCGTGATGGAACATATACACCCAAGAAACGGGAAAAGAAAAGCGACCTGCCGAAAGAGACCTTTGTAATCCCTGAAGGTTATTACTCATCCGAGCAAATTGCGGCAACCTATCAGATGAACAGAAAAACCATTTGCAAGCTATGCCGTGAAAACGACATTCCTAAAATCAGTCATGGTGGGTTCAATTATTACGTGCAACTGTCAGTTGACAGATTCTTTGCCAAATACAAGGCTGCAGACAATATAAAGGAATGGATTAGTGCGGAGCAAATGGAGGAAATCTATGGTATGAGCAAAGATGCCAGATGCTCATTTGTACATCGCCATAAAATCCCGTCCCGTGTTGTTTATGGCAAAGTCCAATATTCAAAAGACCATATCGACATCATCAAAAGCGGAGGTTTCGACCAACGGGAAATGTATTACAGCGTAACCGAAGCAATGGAAAAATATAGCCTGCGTAGGGATGATGTCTACAATTATGCGAGGTATAACAAGATACGGAAGATGCATCACGGAAAGTCCATGTTCCTGTTGAAAGAGGATTTTGACAAGGTGATGGCTGAAAAATCCGGTATCTGAGAATTATTCCGCACAGACAAGAATCATTTTCAGCAATGGCAGTCATCAGCATTGTTTCATTGTATTGGTTTGCAACAAATTAATCACCAATTATAAAAACATATCATTATGCACGAATGTAAAACTGTAACATTGAGGACAAGACCTCTAAAGAAAAACATGTTGTCGTTCTATCTGGATTATTATCCCGGTTATCGCAACAAAGAAAGTATGAAGGTAATCCGTCATGAATCTTTGGGTATCTACATCTACGCCGAACCAAAGAACCAACGGGAACAGAACTTTAATGCCGTCATGTCGGAAAAAGCGGAAGCCATCCGATGCCGACGTTTTGAATCCATCGTAAATGAGCGGTACGATTTCTTTGACAAGAGCAAGATGAAAGGAGATTTTCTTGCCTATTATAAGAAGACACTCCGCAAGCACGACCAGAAATGGGAGTTCGTATATCTGCATTTCTTCAATTTCGTGGGTGGAAAATGTTCGTTCGAGGAAATTGATGTGGACTTATGCAACAAGTTCAGAGAGTATCTGCTTAATGCAAAACAACTTAGACGTCCTGAGCGTCCCATATCACGCAATTCGGCTGTGGGCTACTGGTCCACATTCAGAGGATTTCTCAAAATACTCTATCGCAACAAGTTGATTCACTCCAATGTAAATGATTTCTTGGAGAAGATAGAGCCGGAAGATGTAGTGAAAGACTACCTGAGCGTAGATGAACTGTACAGATTGGCAGAAACACCTTGCAAGATACCGGTTCTGAAAACAGCCTCGTTATTCTCTTGCCTTACAAGTCTGAGAATCAGCGATATTCTCACTTTGCGATGGGAAGAAATCGTGGACTTTGCTGCCGGAGGAAAATGCGTCCACACCGTCACTCAAAAGACAAAAACAGAAGACATCATCCCCATTAGTGACGAAGCCTTGCAATTGATTGGTTATTCTCCCGAAAAGACAGGGCTGGTATTCAAAGGATTGAAAAGATGCTGGACGCAATACCCCATGAAAGAGTGGATTCGAGCCGCAGGTATCACCAAAAACATCACCTTCCATTCATATCGAAGGACATTCGCCACTTTACAGGCTGCTGCCGGAACAGACATCCGAACCATCCAAAGCATCATGGCACACAAGAGCATCACCACAACCCAACGATACATGAAAGTGGTGGATAGCAACAAGCGAAAAGCCAGCAACAAAATTTCCTTGATCCGTAAGTATTAACGGTCATTTTTGCCTCTTTTATATGGTTAGAGTATGATTTTCGAGTATGATTCATATTCTAACCATAAATTATTTGGAAATATCAGTCCAATAACCATTAGTATTTATGGTTATATGGAAATTAGTGCTGAACTTTACGCCATAAAACAGTAAACAATCACAACTATATGGAGAACAATATACAAGTTCAGAAAGCAGCTGATATCAGCAGTTTGGCTGGAGTGGTCATCGTTTCACTCTCGGCACTCACCGCATACAATATCGGTGAAAAGTTCAATCACAACATCCTGTTTGATGCTACCATTTTTATCATCTCTTTGGTAATGCTTATTTTGACCTTTGCCATATTCCGCAAAGTAATGGCAGGGCTTTTTACGACAATCTCAAGTAGTACTACAAATAAGCAAGTACAAAGCGAATGTTCACAAGAAAGCAACCATCAAAATGCTAATCAAGATCCAGTCGAAGAGGAACAGATACCTGATAGTTTGGAGAGATATGAGAGCATTCTTGTGGAAGAGCAACTGAAGGAGGTGAAACGGAAAAGGGACATCATGATAGCTATCCGCGAATATGTAGTGGAAAAGACCTCGAAATATCTCTCAAAAGAGAATATCAGCACACTATTCCAGAATATAGAGTGTATTGCCGAAAACCGGGTTAATGATTGTCAGCCAATCCATTCAACTAAAGAAGCAAAAATCAGTTCTCCCTCTTTAAGACACTTAGCTTGGAATATCGGTGAACGGCTTGGAGTCTCCCGTCGCGACAGAGCGATATTCATTAAATCTTCTTTCCCATACGAATTGCGCAACGCCGATATAGAATATCTGGAAGCAAATTTGCGTGTTAATGTCCCATGCGACATTCCTATTGACGTGCCGGACAAAGGAGATTTCCACTTTCACAACAATACTTGAAAATTAAATCGTGCAGACGGTAATCATTGTTCCGGCTGACAGATTTCTGCAAAATTTCATTCTGTTGGTTTGCAGCATATTAATTCTAATTATTGAAGGTATGAACACAACAGATTTGACTTTTAATGACCTGCCCAAAGTGGTAGGCGAACTGTGCGAGAAAATCGCAGGAATGGAAAATTTACTTAGGGACACTCTTAACCGCCAAAGCGAACCAAAAGAGAATTTGCACGTACCAATGACAGTGCAGGAAGCCTGTGCCTATCTGAAAATGCCAGTCTCCACCTTCTATTACAAGATAAAGAAGGACTGCATCCCGGTAATCAAACAAGGAAAGCACCTTTATATCTATCGTGACGAGCTCGACAAATGGCTGGAGGCATCACGCAAAACTTCAGTACCTCTCACCTATGAGGAAGAAAACGAAGCGATGTATGCCTCACACCGTCGCAAGCCTAATCCTAAAAACTGGTGAGTATGGAAACGGCAACACCCATTGAAGATCCTGCTCAAATCACTACGAGATGGCAAGAGACCATGCTCAGTCTGGAAAAGGTGTACGAACAAGAGCCGGAAGTCCTGAGTATAGGCGGAGTGGCTATCGGGACATTGGGAAACTTCAGTGCATCCATTGGCAAGGCAAAAAGCAAAAAGACTTTTAATGTGTCGGCTATGGTGGCAGCAGCATTGTCCGGGAAGGAAGTCCTTAACTACACAACGGATTTTCCCGATGGGAAAAACCGCATCCTTTACATTGACACAGAGCAGAGTCAAAACCACTGCATGATTGTAATGCATCGTATCATGAAACTGGCAGAGTTGCCGACTAATGAGGATTGCGACCGTTTCTATTTTCTCGCTCTACGCAAGTTCAATCCGAAGGAGCGTTTGGCTATCATAGACGATGCCATCAGTCAGATTGAGGGGCTTGGCTTTGTCGTGATTGACGGAATCCGTGATTTGGTTTATGACATCAATTCACCGAGTGAAGCCACATGTGTAATATCCAAACTTATGCAGTGGACTGACGAATACCAGATTCATCTTCACACCATTCTTCATCAGAACAAAAGTGATGAAAATGCCCGTGGACACATTGGCACGGAAATCAACAACAAAGCGGAAACGGTCATCCAAATTGAGAAAGACAAGGACGACAGCAACATCAGCAAAGTGGAAAGTGTGCATACCCGCTCAAAGGACTTCCTGCCATTCGCTTTCTACATCAATGACCAATCGCTTCCCGAACTTCTGCCAGACTATGTGCCGACCAAGAAAAGTGCTGGTCGTCCTAAACAAGAACCATTCTCCCCAGGTAAGAACATTCACGAATCCACCCATCGCAAGGCTCTCGAACTGGCTTTTGAGGGAAAAGAGACTATTTTGGGATATAAGGCTTTGGAAGAAGAACTGACCGCTGCCTACGAACTGGCAGGAACAAAATTGAATCACAACAAGATTGTGGAAACAATCAAGTTTCTCACGAACAAACGGATGGTAGTTCAGGAAAGCCGTGGCATTTATCGCTTCATGCCGGATTACCACTATTGACTCTACACTTGACTTTATTCTCAAAGCGTGTATTCTTGTATAAGCCAAAGTTAAGTGCAACGGCTGGTTTCATGATAATTCTCGAAACTGGTCGTTGCCGTCTTATCTCCCAAACCTATCTTTTTAAGCCAAGGGCTTGCCCGTTGTACAGACATTATCTTGTATGGGGAGCCTAATACCCCAAGCGACCAAGCGGTCGTTTGAGAGTGCCAATTTTCCAGCAAGCTGATTGGATGAAAAATAGCGTTATTTAAGCACTTTTTCTTTTCACCAGCCTCTTCCTCATCTTTCTCGACAAAAAGCGAAATTTGCACACTTAATTGCACCCTGGGCTTGCTCATTATACGACCTCTATTGAGTTAGGGTAACTCAATATCCCAAGCGATAAAGCGCTCGTGAGAAGTTGTCAATCCAAGGCAAGTAGAATATGGCTTTATTGCGATTATAGAATACCTTAACTCTCCACGGAATCACGTTTTGGTTGGGCTAACCTCTGTTTGATAGCTGGCACGGATAAGCGCATTTCAATAATGCTTTTACGAACTCTTTTATGAACCCTACTGGTTCTTTTATGAACTCTTTTCCTGGTGTTAGGTTGATATTCCGGAGTAATGTCAGCCACCATAAATGCAGATACTAGATGATGAACACAGAACTATTGTCCGAACGCTTGCCAATCAGTCGAAACGAATCTGCCATATTCCTTAGGTCGATTTTGCCAACCTCAGATGGTTCTGTTACGAACTCAAAAATTGCCAATCACTTTGGAACAGAGAGTGAGAGAATTGCATTTGAACATCCTCCCACTCTTTATTCGTCATTTACCAAGAGACTTGAATACTTTTGCAATACACCGCTTTTTCTGTTCCATATTTGGATGAACATATAAATCCAAAGTTGTTGAAATATTAGAATGCCCTAACAATACACTAACGGTTTTGTAGTCACAGCCAGCTTCTATACAACGAGTGGCAAAACTATGACGAAGCCCATGATACTTTAATTTGGGAATACCCAACTTCGCCATTAATTTGCCGTAATAATTACGGTAGGTACGAGGTTCGGTTGGATATTCATCATTAGTCAAGACATAGAACTCTTCATTAACGACCTTCTTTAGTGGTTTTACCATTGCAAGAAGCTCCTTTGTCATAGGAATTTCCCGACATGAGTTTTGTGTCTTGGGAGTGTTGATAACCAACTCAGTATGTTTCTCAGTCCCATTAATAATGTAAATCCGTTCAATTGTACGATTGACTGTTATTGTTCCCTCAGAAACATTGATGTCACTCCATTTCAAAGCACAAACTTCCCCTATACGAAGTCCTGTACAAAGACTGATGTAAATACCTAGTCCGGCAAAGGAGAAATGATTTTGAATATGATTGAGTATTTTCTTGTGGTTGGCAACTGACAGTATTTCCAATTCTTTCGTTATTGAAGGAGACGGATATTTGATGTCCCACTCTTGATAATCCATCCATTCATTTTTCACACCGAATTTCATAACCATTTTCAGAACAATCAAAATGTCTTTTACGGATTTCACACTCAGCCCATTCTCAATTTTCCGCAAAACAAAGTCTTGCACAGCCTGTTCATAGAGTGTATAACTTTCTCCAAAGTTTGGAAGAATATGATTCTCCAAGATAAGCACATAAGCAGCCATTGTGGACTGCTTCACATAAGGTTGCTTGTACTCTTTCCATGCAACCGAGATTTCTCTAATTGTTTTTTGTCCCATAGTCGTATATTAATATGTTGTACATATAATTAGAGAATAATAAATCCCTAATGTTCCCCCTTTGAGATTTCCAGAGTTTAGTGGGGAGTGGAAATGTACGACTATCGGAAATATCGGAGATATAAAAAATGGACCTTTTGGAAGCGTACTACATGCTGAAGATTATGTCGAAAATGGAATACCAATAGTAACAACCGAGCATTTCAAAACGGGTTTAATGCCCTCTGACAAATTCGGAATACCACAAGTGTCTAACGAGGATTATATACGCTTAAAAGGATACAGACTTGAAACTAACGACATTGTGTTTTCTCGTGTCGGGTCAGTTGATATAAATGCCCATGTTGGTATTGAGCAAAATGGATGGTTATTCTCGGGTAGAGTTTTGAGAGTCCGCCCGAAGTATGATATTGATTCTCTGTTTCTACATTATGCGTTATCTACTGAAGCTGTCAAGCGAGATATTCGTAACCGTGCTGTGGGGCAAACTATGCCCTCAATAAATACACCGATACTTTCATCGACAACAATACAACTTCCAAAGGATCTTTTTGAACAAAAGAAAGTTGCCCATTTCCTCAGACTACTAGATGAACGCATAATAACTCAAAACAAAATCATTGAGAGATATGAGTCCTTAATCAGGGGAATTAATCAATATGCATTCACAAATACAGGTATCAATTACAAATTAGGTGAAATTTGTGAAATTAGAAGCGGCTACTCAGGTAATCAACTTACGTTAAAAAATGGTTTAAAGGTATCTCGTATTGAAACAATCTCAGGACATAAGGTCAACATGGAACGTGTAGGATATGTCGCTCCTTTTGAATCTTCAGAAAATTACAGACTGCAAATTGGAGACATTTTGTTCAGCAATATAAATAGCGTTGAATACATTGGGAATACTGCATTCATTGATAAAGATTATAACTTGTATCATGGAATGAATTTACTTAGATTAATACCTAAAAAAGAGTTAGTTATGCCATTCTACCTGTACTTAGTACTGAATACTAATCGGTTACTCAATCACTTTAAGACAGTCTGTAACAAAGCGGTATCACAAGCAAGCATAAATCAAACAGAATTGGGAAAAACGATTGTTCGGATTCCAAACTTAATGAACCAGAACAGAATATGCGAATTGTTCCAAACATTATATACAAAATTGGAAGCAGAGAGATATTTTATTTCGCTTTTACAAGATCAAAAGCAGCATCTGCTCCGCCAGATGTTTATATAAACATTTGGCGGAGCAAGTATTGCTTCTGCAAACTAAGATTGGTTAAAATACTCTGTTCTGCTGATAGTTTGTTATCTATTGCCGACAGTAACTCCACATATTTAAGTTGTTCTGTATATGATGGGCAAAATATTTTGGCTTTACCATAATCCTTAAAATATATGTGAGGTATAGCCATGCCTGTTTTATAAGGTTCAAAGTTGAATACTTTTAGCATATAATATAGGTATTGAAGCAAATAGCCATCTTTAGCTTGTAAAGTGTTCAATGTCCCTGTTGCAGAACATCTGCCAGTAGCATAAGAGACTGTCCCTACACCTGAACCATCTTTGATAATATGGACAGCTTCATCTTCTGTATTATAATCATCGAGATAGCCAACGATACCATTTGCACCATATACAGGATAGGTTCCATTCTCACAGACATCACTTTCTTGCAGAGTGGATGAACTACATTCTAAGCATTCTGATAAGAGAACATTTGGCTTGTTGCTGCGAATAACATTCTGTGCAATTCCCCTGATTAAGGACTGCTAATGTACGATTTTTAGCTTATCCTCAAATATGAGCAATACTTAGCAAGCAGGTTCTCCAATGGAAGTTCACCTTTTTCAAATCGCTCAGCATCAAGTGGCAAGATCCTTTCGCACACTTTCAACCTGCCCTTGTAAATAGCTTTGATGTAATGATTTCCGTTTTGTTGCTCAATGGTAACATCAGAAAAAAAGACAGTGATGTCTTCCGGGTCATATATAATGGAATAGCTCGGTCGTTTGGCACCGGGAATATCCTCCCGAAGAATATCCTTATCCACAAGGTCTTGGATATCCCGTATGGCTGTGTCTTTGGAACATTTAGCCAATGATGCCCAAGTTTTGGAAGTTATCTTTGCTTCATAACCATCAAGGAACAGGTTCAGCATATCGGTCTGTCTTTGACTAAGTGGTACGGAAGAAGCCTTTTGCCAAAAGAAACTTTTGTTCAAGATGGTACTGACGATATTTTCCGCTTCGTCAAGTGCAACCGACAACGTATTAGCATACCAGTATATCCATTCAGTAATGTCACCATCGCCGTGTTGAGCCTTTTCCAAAATGTCGTAATAGTGATTTTTATCTTTATTTATTTGCGAGGAGATATTATAGAATCTGAACTCGCTCTTATCAGCACGAGCCAACAACATATCAGAAAGTATGCGTGCCAAGCGTCCGTTACCATCTTCAAATGGGTGAATACTGACAAACCAGAAATGTGCAATGGCTGAGCGTATAACCGAACTTATATTTTCCTGACTATTGAACCAGTCAAGAAAATGTGCCATTTCTTCGTCCACACGTTCCGGAGAAGGAGCTATATAATGGATTTTCTCACGACCGAACATTCCGGAAACTATATGTTCCTCGTTGGTGCGATACTGCCCGACCTCAATCTGAGAGCCCTCGCTGAAACCTGTCGGAAAGAATGCTGCTTGCCATGCACATATTTTCTCTTTCGTTAATAATTGGTCATAATGATTTACAGCATCAAGCATGACAGCCACAACAGAATCTATATAGTGCGACGGTGCTGTCTGTTTGACATTTTCGATACCCAATTTCCGGGCAATGGATGAACGTACTTCATCTACATTTAGTCGTATTCCTTCTATTTCTGATGAATAAACCACATCATATGTCAGATTCTCCGCCATCGCTTTCAATTTGCTATCAAATCCAAGCGAGGAAAGCCTGCCATACAACAAACCCTGTTTACGGTTCACTTCTTCAAGTATAGCCGTCAACTCAGTAGCATTCCAACGGAACGCAGTCCAATTGTCTTTTTCGTGTATATACATAGCTGATGCGTCATTTAGTAACGGATAACGTCGCAATATTTGCGACAAATATAGTAGATTATTGTCGTATCACCAAGAGATATTATATAATGTCGCAAAAACCGCGGCGTTTTAAGGTGAAAAACGACTGATTGCTTTGGTTTGTATCTATTTTCAGAATAGAATCACCAAACTGAATGACTTTAATCTTCGCTGGGAAATCCTTAATGTCTGCGATTATTGAAAGGCATTATAACCAAGCCGAAAAACAGACAGTCTTTATTGCGGATTTGGGTGAACCTTTTAATGTTGGTAATTTGTCAAAGGATGATTTATCCGAAACAGGTAAGCCCTGTATTATTTATGGAGAACTGTTTACGACCTATGGAGAAACCATATCCCAAGTAGAAAGCCATACCAACAAAAAAGAAGGCATGACATTGAGTAAGAAAGGGGATTTGTTGTTTCCTACTTCAACAACTGTTGATGCAATATCCTTAATTGCTCCATCTTTCATCAACATAGATGGGGTCATATTAGGTGGTGATATGTTTGGAATACATATCAACCCTAACTATAATGCGCAGTATCTAAGTTATTACTTTAATCATATAGCCAATAGGCAATTGGCAAAATATGCAAAGGGCAGCACCATAATTCATTTGCATTATACTGATATTGAAAATGCCAAACTATTGTTGCCTTCTTTGGAAGAACAAAATAGAATGGCTAAGTGTTTAGTGTCTTTGGACGCAAAAATCAATATTGAAAACATTTTCATTAGCTTGTTAAAAAGTCAAAAGATATATTTCCTTTATCAGATGTTCATATAAACATTTGGTGCAATAGATATTGTTTCTCTTTCAACATGGCATTCTGTATTCTTTCTTCAATCTCGGCTTTTCTTTCAAGCGATGACAGAAAAGTTGAGATTGTTATTTGCTGTTCGATTGCTGGCACTTTTATCTTGAACATAGCCAAGTCCTTTTTCTGGATATTGGGTAAGCCTGATCCAATACGCAGTTTCATAATGACATCTTCATTTGATTTAAGATAATGGTACAAGTAAAGATTATTCACATTGTCTGCAATGTTTTGAATGGAGTAACAATGACCACCACTCCAAAATGGTGAGGTATTGAATTGTACATAACCACAAGAATTGCCGCCCTCACTTATTGAAATGGCATTGGCATCTACATTGTAATCGCCATAATAGCCAGATGGCTCTGTGCCTCCATTCATTACATAATAATTACCACTCTCAGAGAGATTCTCCCCATTGATTTGTTTACCTTTAACAATGTCACATATATCGGACAGCAGAACAAATGAGCCCTCTATGCCTTTGAAAAGTCTTTCTGAAATCGCAGACTTTAGTTTCTTCAAGTCCTCAATGATTTTGTTTTGGGTGTCAATACGATCATCAAGAAGTGATAATAATTTGGCTATTTTTTGTTGTTCGGGTAAAGTTGGATTGTAGGTTTTAATTGCTTTTAAATGTTCTCCGTATAGATGAACAATAGATACACCCTGCGCTACTCTTGCAATATCATATTTACGCTTACCATTCAACTGATAACTCATAAATGCACCATCGTATTGATGCAAGCTAATGACATTCAAATCACCTCCAAATAGAATATTATCAAATGGGACACATCGTGCAGTGGCAATATCAACGGCAGTTTCACCAGAGCAAGGAATGATTACATCATTAGCTTTACTCCTTTTAAGTTTAGAACCGTTAATATCAGTCTTACTTTCAACTTGCTTGATGATTTCGGATTTGTACTTAGTATATAATTCACCATATAGGATACATGGCTCGCCATCCTCAGAAAGTTGTTCTTTGGATATTCCAATTCCTTTTGACAAAGTAGCAATATTATCTAATTGCTCTGCTTTCCACTCCTCCGTAAACTCTGGAAATCTCAAAGGGGGAACATTAAGGTTCTTTGAACCTTTTATCTTCTCACACTCGGCAGAGCAAGCAACCTCGTTCTGCTCTCGCTCAATCGAAGATTTGAGGACTTTTTTATCTTTATTATCTATTGCCATAGTTGTCATTCTTTTGTAGGATTCAAATCAAATGGAAGCAATGGAGTTTCATCATTACCCTCATTAAAACGATCAAAATCAGATATGTATGATTTATCTTGAATCAGTTTATATTTTTCGTATTCTCTATAAGCCTTATCTCTTGCTTCTTCTTGTGTCACTTTCCCGGCTGTATCGCACAGCTCGTAATCCATCGTTGCAAGATATTGTTGAAGGAACTTTTTCCAATCATCCATAGTTGAAACAATATGACGTGAAGCACGTGATTCTGCCATATCAAGAAAGGCTGTTGTAATAAGATTCAGCTGGGACAATTCAGAATCTGACAAGTAATTTTTCGCGACGATGGTATCAGACTTTTGCACTCTTCCGTCAGGGGCTTTCTTCCATGTGGTAAGTCCCATATAAGGTTGCTCAGAATCGGCCCGCTGATAGATAATTTCCGCAGCTGTATGATGGGTAACAGCAAGGTGCATCATATTCTGTACCATCTTGAAGAACAACTTTGTATCTTCAGATTTCGGGTCGTAATCTGCACTACATTCTGCATAAATGTCAGTTATCTTTTGGTAATATCTGCGCTCTGAAGTACGTATCTCACGAATACGCTCAAGCAAATCGTCAAAATAGTCCTTTCCGAAATGTTTGCCTTGTTTCAGCCTCTCGTCATCAAGGGCATATCCTTTAATGATAAACTCTTTCAGCACTGAAGTTGCCCAAATGCGGAATTGAGTAGCTTGATAGCTGTTTACTCGATACCCCACCGCTACAATAGCATCGAGGTTGTAGAATAGCGACATACGCTCCACTTCCCGGTCTCCTTCTGTTTGAACTATCCCAATTCTTCGGATAGTTGCCTCTTTGGAAAGTTCTCCTGTTTCGTAAATTTGTCCGAGATGATAATTTATGGTTCTTACATCAACCCCAAACAAATCCGCCATTCTTTTTTGTGACATCCAGAATGTTTCGCTGTTGAAAATGACTTCTACCCGTGCTTCTCCTTGGGCTGTTTTATACAATAATATATTAGAACTTAGCGAATTATGCATAAATTCTGCCATTGAGACAGATTGCGAGAAAAAGTCTCGTGCCTGTTGAACAAGCAACTTTTTGCCATCAGCATTTTCCGCAATAATTATACATGCCATACGAGAAAGACGGAATATATTCACCTTGCGGAATGAACCGTTTCCAATCCTTACCATATCAACCGCTTGGTTGAAATGCTCGTCCACATTCATTCCTTTCTCTCCGGCTACCTTGATGGCTTTGTCTATGACCCGTTGGAATTTCCAATAAGCAGAATAGCCCATTGCACCACAAAGGTCACGGGAACTCCAGTATTTGTTCCCGTTTTCATCCTTGCGGCATATATTCTCAAATGAAGGTGTCATCTGAGATATGTTGTCATTTTCACCCATTGTTATTACTTTCTGAACTATTCTACAATGCCTAATTCTTTCAGGTACACTTCAATCTCTTTATCGAGTTCAGCACGTTTGGCTTCCAATTCCTTTATTTCTGCCATTACAGCTTTAATATCAATAGGTTCTTCCTCTTCAAAGGTATCAACATAACGAGGAATATTCAGATTGTAATCATTCTCGGCTATTTCTTGAAGAGAGGCAAGATGACTATACTTTTCTATTTCCTTACGGTCACGATAGGTCTCAACAATCTTTTGAATATGCTGTTCCCTAAGCTTGTTTTGTGTCTTGACCTTTTCAAACTCTTTGCTGGCATCAATGAAAAGGATATTATCATCCTCCTTGCGACATTTCTTGAATACAAGAATACAGGTCGGGATGCTCGTACCATAGAAAATATTGGCAGGCAAACCGATAATGGCATCCACATAGTTTTTCTTTTCTATGAGAAAACGACGGATCACTCCCTCTGCATTTCCTCGGAATAGTACACCATGCGGAGCAACACAAGCCATCGTACCACCTTCGTTCAAGTGGTAAATCATGTGCAGGATAAAAGCATAGTCGGCTGTCTTGCGTGGTGCAAGTCTTCCTGCCTTACTGAAACGGTCATCGGTATTGAATTTGTCGGCAGCACTCCATTCGGCAGAGAACGGAGGATTTGCTACAACAGCATCAAATTGGGTGTCGCCAAAGGCATCCCATTCAAGTGTATCACCGTTTTCTATCTTGAAATTGCTGAACTTAATGCCGTGAAGCAACATATTCATTCGAGCAAGATTGTAGGTTGTCGGATTCTTTTCCTGTCCGTAAATATCTACTGCATTGCCAATACTTGCAGCACGAAGCAACAACGAGCCGCTACCGCAAGTAGGGTCATAGACATTGCGCAAACGCTGATGTCCTATAGAGACGATTTCTGCCAAGATACGGCTGACTTCCTGCGGAGTATAGAATTCTCCGGCTTTCTTTCCGGCTCCTGCAGCAAACTGTGAAATCATATATTCGTAAGCATCACCCAATATATCAATCTCTTGCGATGCCTCTAATCCAAAATCTATATCGTCTAATGCAAGAAGCACATTACTAACGAGCGTATTTTTATCATCAGCTGTCTTGCCCAATTTGGGCGAAGCCAAGTCAATATCTGAGAACAAACCGCCAAAATCATCTTCGCTGTCCTGTCCCAAAGTACTGTCCTCGATACGCTTCAATGAGCGTTCAAGCATAGGTAAAATGTTTTCTTTTCGCTTGATAGCTTCAATTACTGACGAAAACAAAAATTTGGGCTCAATGAAATAACCGATATTCTCCAAGCATTGGTTCTTTGCTTCCTCTTGCAATTCAATAGCATCGGCATCGTCCGTTTCCCACAATTCCTTAAAGGTCACTTCGTCATCCGCTAAAGCATTGTTGGCATACTTTTCTATTTTCTCTGACAAGTATTTATAGAAGATGAAACCTAATGTAAAATACATAAAGTCGCTTGCCGACATATTGC
>OODQ01000723.1_pt1 | contig 20428 bp, 15 predicted proteins | sample 1671321 | NCBI WGS metagenome assembly OODQ01 (sample SAMN06348144, study PRJEB24527) | human gut metagenome | biome: human gut; feature: ankylosing spondylitis patient; material: feces | host: Homo sapiens | place: China | collected 2015-10
AGGATAACAAGAATGACCAGAAGGACTATTGTTACTGTACTCATTTGCATCCTCCCTAATGTATGTGTTTTCACAGGGACTGTTGGTACGGACAGTCCATTGCATAAAAATTATTTTATCATTAAATAAGGTAAAACGCAATTGCAAAAAAAGAATTAATGGATGGAAAGCGGTAGAAATTTACATTATGAAAGGTTATAATTGTAGCAAAACTGTAATGCGACAATATTTGCCGGAGCGAACAGTAGTGGGAAATATGCGGAACAGTTAAAGACATTTTTACAGGATGGAATCATAATGTGTGGTTATAATATATGTAACGGGAATTGTGGAGTTATTTTGTGACAGAATAATTTGTGAGTAAAAAACGGATATGATAAAAAGGAGAAAAGCATGAGCGAATTAAAGCCCGACTCTGAGAAGAAAGAGGAGCGACTTTCAGATAAGGAAAAAGTGAATACAGAAAAGATAAATGCAGAAGAGATAAATGCAGAAAAACTAAATGAAGAAAAACCAGATACAGAAAAACCAAATACAGAAGAACTAAATGCAGAAGAGCTAAATGAAGAACCTCCGGCAGCAAGCGAGGACGAAGATTTCTTTTTTGATGATAATAAAGCTTATGAAGCCCGTAGGGCAGCCAGACTGGAACGCCGCAATAAACTTCGCCGCAGAAAAAAAAGACTGCGTATCGCAGGCTGCATAGTGGTGGCGGCAGCCGCTGCAATTGGGATTGGAATAGGATTTTACGGGGAAGAACTGCAGAATTTTGTCAGTGAGCAGCAGGTTAAGATTGCGCAGATGGTGAAATCTGCAGACAGGAAAACAGAAGAAGAAAAAACAGCTCAGCAGACAAATGCAGAGGCAGAAGCTGAGAATGCGGTGACACCTGAAGTTCAGGATACGGATGGACTGAGTGAAGAGGACAAAACTCTTTACAGGCAGGCAAAGTATGCTGCAAAACAGTATGATTATGATAAAGCCATAAGTATGCTGCAAAACAGTGAGACTTATCAGACAAGTGAGAAGTTTCAGCATGCGGTTAAGGTTTATCAGAAAAAGAAGGAATCCTGCGTTTCCTGGCCGTTAGACCAGGTGACACACGTCTTTTATCATACTCTGATCAAAGATACCGGTAAGGCTTTTGATGGGGATTACAAGTCAGGAGATTACAATCAGGTTATGACAACGATTGATGAATTTAACCAGATTACTCAGAGCATGTATGATAAGGGATATGTCATGGTCAGCATTTATGACATGGCGACAGCGGATGAAAATGGGAATATGAATGCAGGGGAGATTCTCCTTCCTCCGGGTAAAGTACCGTTTGTGCTTTCGCAGGATGATGTGTGTTATTATCATTATATGGACGGGGACGGATTTGCAACCAAACTTATCGTAGATGAGGAAGGAAAAATCCGCAATGAATATGTGGAAGATGATGGCAGTATTTCTGTAGGCGATTATGATATGGTTCCTCTGATCGATCGTTTTGTAGAGGAACATCCTGATTTTTCTTACAGAGGTGCTAAAGGAATTGTTGCCCTTACCGGTTACAATGGAATTCTTGGTTATCGCACAGACAGCAGTTATGAAACCCGTCCGGATGATCTGGATGCAGATAAAGTAAAATGGCTGGATGAGCATCCGGATTTTAATCTGAATACAGAGAGAGAAAATGCAGCCAGAGTAGCGCAGGCTATGAAAGATGAAGGCTGGCTGTTTGCAAGCCACACATGGGGACATCAGAATGTAAGTCAGATCAGTCTGGAGAGATTACAGGCAGATACACAGAAGTTTAAAGAGAATGTTGATCCTCTGATAGGCGGAACAGATATTATTATTTTTGCATTTGGAGCAGATCTTACCAGTGTTGAAGATTATTCGGGGGAGAAGTTCGAATATCTTAAGAGCCAGGGCTATAATTATTACTGTAATGTGGATTCGAGCCAGTATTTTGTGCAGATCCGCAGTAATTATTTCCGGCAGGGAAGAAGAAATCTGGACGGATACAGAATGTACTATAATCCGGAACTTCTCTCAGATCTGTTTGATGCACAGTCTGTGTTTGATTCTTCCAGACCGGTGCCGGTTCCAACTATGGGGTGAATATGATCTCTGTGCATAACTGAAAGGGGACAATATATGAGAAAAAGGATAGCATGTGTAACAGCAGCTATTTTGAGTATTTCGTTAGGAGTAAGCGGATGTGGGCTCATTCCGTTTGAACAGGATATTCCATTTCTGAGTTCCAGAGCTGAAAATGCGGAAACTGAGAAAAAAACAGAACAGCAGACAATTGATGAACAGGATGCTGATACAGAGAAAAGTACAGAAGATACACAGCAGGATGATGGTCTGAATGAGGGAGAGCAGACTGACAACGAAGATACAGAAGAGGCAGATGAGAAACAGGAAAATCCTATGGAGCAGGCAGCGCTTATGGCTGTACAGTATGATTATGATGGCGCCATAGAACTGCTTAAGAGTCAGCCGGATTACGAAAGTAATACGGATATGCAGAGTGCAGTTTCGGATTACGAAAATACGAAAGCCACCTGTACAGAATATCCGCTGGAGCAGATCACGCACGTGTTCTTCCATACACTGATCAAAGACACTGCCAGAGCATTTGACGGGGATTCAGACAGTAATGGATATAACCAGTATATGACAACAATTGATGAGTTTAACAAAATCATACAGAGTATGTATGATAAGGGATATGTCATGGTCAGTCCGCACGACATGGCGGTTATCAATGAGGACGGAACTATGTCCAGAGGCAGTATTATGCTGCCACCGGGAAAAATTCCATTTGTGCTTTCTCAGGATGATGTAAGTTATTATCACTATATGGACGGAGATGGTTTCGCATCGAAACTTGTAGTGGATTCCAATGGTGAGGTCAAGAACGAATATATTGAGGATGACGGAAGTGTTTCCACAGGGGATTATGATATGGTTCCGCTGATCGATACTTTTGTAAAAGAACATCCGGATTTTTCCTATCATGGAAGAAAGGGAATCCTTGCAATGACAGGTTATGACGGTGTTCTGGGATATCGTACGGATATTGCATATAAGACCGGAAAAAAACTGCAGGATGATCAGAAAAAATTCCTGGAAGATCATCCGGATTTTAACTATAAGCAGGAAGTGAAAAATGCAAAAAAGGTAGCTAAGGCTATGAAGGCAGAAGGCTGGGAATTTGCAAGCCATACATGGGGACATAAGGATGTGGCTGCCACTTCTCTGGATGATCTGAAAAGAGATGATAAAAAATGGAAGAAATATGTGGCTCCCATACTTGGAGAAACAGATATGATCATTTTTGCATTTGGTGCGGATATCGGAAGCTGGGAAGGATATTCGGCAGACAATGAGAAATATGAGTTTTATAAGAGTCAGGGATACCGCTATTTCTGTAATGTAGATTCCAGTCAGTATTTTGTACAGATTACAGATGATTATTTTCGACAGGGAAGAAGAAATCTGGATGGATACAGAATGTATTATAATCCGGAAATGCTCAGTGATCTTTTTGATGTATCGGAAGTATGGGATTCTTCAAGACCAACTCCGGTACCTGGAATGTAGAAGGGAGTATTGATTATTATGAAGAAAAAAATATATCTTGCCATGCTTGCAGTTTGTTTTGCACTGACAGCATCTGCGTGTGGTGATGGCGGTGCTGTTATCACAGACGGTACAAAGACAGAAGGAGCTGCTGACGGGAAGAAAGCAGAGACAGGAACTACGCGGCTTGTTTCTGTTGAGAATGTAGAGAAATATATTACGATCGGAGAATATAAAGGACTGACTCTGGACAATACGGTAGATGCGATCACTGACGATGATGTACAGGCTCAGATCGATGAGGATCTGAAAGATAAGGCAGAACCTGTATCTGATGCGGCAAAAGAAGGGGATCTGGTGACTGTAAATTATACAGGCACTAAAGACGGACAGACTTTTGACGGTGGTACTGCCAATAACTATGACTTTGTGATCGGCGACGGACAGATGTTTGAGGAGTTTGAAAATGGTGTGATCGGGATGAAAAAGGGTGACACAAAGGAGATTAAAATTGATTTCCCGTCAGACTATGCAGACGAAACTCTGGCAGGTAAGGAAGTTATATATAAGGTTACGGTGCAGAACGTGCGGCGTGAAGGAGAACTTACAGATGAATGGGTTGCAAAGAACACTGATTATACAACAGTAGATGATTATCGTGAGAGTATTCGCAGTGAACTTGAGAAAAACGCAAAGGAATCTGCGCAGGAGGTTCTTAAGAATACTGCATGGAGTACAGTGCTTGAGAACTCTGAAGTAAAAGAATACCCACAGGAAGATGTGGATAAGGCTGTTTCTGAATTTAAGAAGAGTATGGAAGTTTATGCAAAACAGGCCGACATGACTCTGGAAGAGTTTACAGACAGTCAGGGTATTTCGCAGGATGATTTTGATGAACAATGTCAGCAGTATGCAGAGGGTAAGGTTAAGCAGAACCTGATCGTGCAGGGGATTATGGATGCAGAGGGACTGTCACTTGACGACAAAGAGAGCCTTCAGCTGCAGGATAAACTGGTAGAACAGATGGGTGTTTCCAGTATTGCAGAGCTGGTTGGAACTTACGGACAGGATTATGTAGATGAATCAGTCGGACTTCTCAGAGTGGAGGAGTTCATTATAAAAAATGCGAGTGTGAGTGAGAAAGTCGCAAACGGTGATGTGCTGGCAGATGATGCAGATGCTGTGGCAGAAAATGCAGAACAGGACAGTGATCAGAATGTATCAAATGAAGATACTGATGATTCCGGACAGGACAATTCAGATGTAGATGAGAATCTGGAAGAGGAATTAGGTACGGAAGATGTTGATCAGAGTGAATAATGGGCATTGTATTTACCTGATAAATGAGTTATGATTATTGATAAAAGTGGATTACTCCGTACTGTGATGTACGCTGTCAGGGACTAATTAACAAAAAGAAGCGGGGAAAGGAAACCATGGATAAGAGGGTGTTGCGCGAAAGAATGCGCAGAAAAAAACGCCAGATGATGATCAGGCATTATACAAAGATCGGACTTTGTGTTATTGGCATGATTCTGGCGGTGGTGTTTGTAGTGAGAGGAATTATTATTCCGATCGCACATCATGTAGCCGGAGGCGGAAGCAGTGATCAGACTGTACAGGCTCAGGCAGATACAGAGGAAGTTCAGGCAAATTCCGATGCTGCTGTGAGACAGCCATTGAAGGGTAAATCAGATACAGATAAGGTTGCCGCGATGACAGCCGGATGGCATGAGGATGCTAACGGAAAGTGGTATCAGAATACAGATGGTACATATTTTTCAAATGGATTTCAGGATATAGATGGTGTTACCTATTCTTTTGACGGAAACGGATATATACAGACAGGATGGGTAGAAAAGGGAGTGAAGGATTATTACTTTAATGAAGACGGATCTTATGATCCGAGTAAGGTACGTCCGATGTTGGCACTGACTTTTGATGATGGTCCGGGACAGTATACAGATGAATTACTGGATTGTCTGGAACAGAATAATGCTCATGCAACATTCTTTATGCTTGGTCAGAATGTCAGTTCATATCCGGATGCACCAAAACGTATGCTTGAACTTGGATGTGAGATTGGAAGTCATTCCTGGGATCATACACAGCTGACGACAATTGATCTTGATGCAGTTGCAAAGCAGTTCTCTGATACAGATGACGCATTGATTCAGGCATGTGGCCAGGCTGCGAGCGTGGCACGTGCACCTTACGGTGATGGAAATTCAGATATTTATAATACTGTAAATAAGCCGTTCTTTATGTGGTCGCTGGACACAGAAGACTGGAAACTTTTGGATGCAGATGCGGATTACAGTGCAGTAATGAATGGAGATCTGACAGATGGAACTATCATCCTGATGCATGATATTCATGAGCCATCTGTAAAGGCTGCTTTGAGATTGATACCGGATCTTATTGCACAGGGATATAAGCTTGTAACAGTAAGTGAGATGGCAGAAGCCAAGAATGTGACCTTACAGAATGCATGTTATGTGGATTTCTGGCCGAGCACACTCAGTAATGGAGGTGTGCCGGGATATCAGGGCGGTTCTGATGCAGCAGCTTCCACAGACGGAACAGATGGTACATCTGATGCAAGTGCAGACTCTTCTGACGGAAGCACAGATTCCTCAGATGGAAGCGGGGATTATTCGGATGGAAGTTCAGACGATGGAAGTTATGATGATGGAAGTTCGGATGACGGAAGTTATGATGATGGAAGTTCAGATGATTCGGAAGATTACAGTGATGATTCTGTAGATTACGGAGATGGAACGGAATAAAAAACATATGCAATCCTGCAGTGTGGACCATACAGAAGAATTACGAATATACGAAAGAGCAAAGGTACTTCTTTGCTCTTTATGTTTTCTACAAAAAACACATAAAATATATAAAAAAATTGTTAAATATACACATATTTTTAATTGACGTATGGAATGTCCGTTGGTATAATAGGGCTTATAGAATGACTAAAAGTCAGTTCGTATTCCTGATTGAACTTGCTGTAAGATAGTTACTGTTCACACGCCAAAATTTCATTGCCGCAGGCAATCTGGAATGAATTTTGGCTACGTTACTGAGAATGGAGTGAACAGTAACGTAAGATATCCTGTTACAGCATTATTTTATGGAATCAGTATCTGCAAAAAAGATAGAAACCGAAGTTAAGGGAGGACTCCAGATGGGTGTGAGTATGAAATTTACGGATTTGGATCAATATTTATTTGGACAGGGAACCAATTATGAAGTATACAAGAAACTGGGTGCCCATCCGACTACATACAGACGAAAAAAAGGTGTATATTTTGCGGTCTGGGCACCGAATGCACAGTCTGTTTCTGTAATTGGTGAATTTAATGACTGGGAGGAAGAAGCAAACCCGATGGAGAAGGTTGGTCCGATCGGTGTTTATGAGGTATTTGTTCCGGAGGCAAAGATCGGACAGCTGTATAAATTCTTTATCGTGGGTGCACATGGAGAGAAGCTTTATAAGGCAGATCCCTATGCAAATGAAGCTGAACTCCGTCCGGGTACAGCCTCCAGGATCACAGATATCACAGACTATAAATGGAAGGATGCCACATGGATCAAGAACAGAGAGAAGTTTGATGAGCAGGTAGAGCCTATGGCAATCTATGAGGTTCATCCGGGTTCATGGAAGAAGCATCCGCAGTCAGAGGAAAATGAAAAAGGATTTTATAACTATAGAGAATTCGCACATGCCCTGGCAGCTTATGTGAAGGAAATGGGATATACCCATGTAGAGCTTATGGGAATCGCAGAGCATCCTTTTGACGGTTCCTGGGGATATCAGGTGACCGGATATTATGCACCGACTTCCAGATATGGAACGCCGCAGGATTTCAAGTATATGGTGGATTATTTACATCAGAATAAGATTGGAGTTATCCTTGACTGGGTACCTGCACATTTCCCGAAAGATGCCCATGGTCTTGCGAACTTTGACGGAACCGCAGTGTATGAGCACGCTGATCCGAGACAGGGAGAACATCCGGACTGGGGTACCAAGATTTATAATTACGGACGCCCGGAGGTTAAGAACTTCCTGATCGCAAATGCCCTTTACTGGGTGGAGGAGTGCCACGTAGACGGACTTCGTGTGGATGCTGTTGCTTCCATGCTTTATCTTGATTATGGTAAGAAGGATGGAGAATGGATCGCAAATAAATATGGCGGAAATCAGAATCTGGAGGCTATTGAATTCTTTAAGCATCTGAATACAGTAGTTCTTGGAAGGAATCATGGAACTGTGATGATCGCTGAGGAATCTACTGCATGGCCGATGGTTACAGGGGATGCAGAGAAGGACGGACTTGGTTTTAGTCTGAAGTGGAATATGGGATGGATGAATGACTTCCTGGAATATATGAAGCTGGATCCGTATTTCCGTAAATTTAATCATAATAAGATGACTTTCTCCATGTCATATGCATACAGTGAGAGATATGTATTAGTTCTTTCTCATGATGAGGTGGTTCATCTGAAATGCTCCATGCTTGAGAAGATGCCGGGAGAATTACCGGACAAATTCAAGAATTTAAAGGCTGCCTATTCATTTATGAACTGCCATCCGGGTAAGAAGCTTCTGTTCATGGGACAGGAATTCGGACAGCTTCGTGAATGGAGTGAGGAGAGAGAACTTGACTGGTTCCTTCTGAATGAAGAGCCACACAAGGAACTTCAGAATTATGTGCATGATCTCCTGACTATTTATAAGAAATATCCGGCACTTTATGCCGGTGATAATAATCCGGAAGGATTTGAGTGGATCAATGCGAATGACGGGGACAGAAGTATTTTCAGCTTTGTGAGAAAGTCTCCTACAAAGAGAAACAATATTCTTTACATAGTTAACTTTACACCTGTTGACCGTCCGGATTACAGGGTTGGTGTTCCGAAGAAAAAACAGTACAAGCTGATCATGGACGAGAATGGACTTCTGGAGCAGCCAAAGACATTTAAGGCAGTGAAACAGGAATGTGATAACAGAGAGTTTTCCTTCGCATATCCGTTGCCGGCTTATGGGGTTGCGATTTTTACATATTAATTTTTCGGGATGATTTCGGGATATATGTAAATATCTGAGAGAATTATTGTCAGGGGTATGTTATTTATTTGACAATATTGCAGAGTAAGCATGATAATATATGAAAAATTCGTGAAATATAAATAATTGCTTTTGAAATTTATCTGCGTTATAATTATCGCGAACACAAGGAATAGAGAGAATAATGGTTTCCATGTTGAAAGGAGAATGAACATGAAAGTATCTAACATTAAAGACATCGATAAATTTTTTGCTGTAGTTGACAGCTGCGAAGGCAGAGTAGAATTAGTAACAGGCGAAGGTGACAGACTGAACCTTAAATCTAAATTATCCCAGTATGTATCTCTGGCAAACATTTTCTCAGGCGGAGAGATTCCGGAACTTGAGATCGTTGCTTATGAGAAAGACGATATTGATAAATTAATGAACTTTATGATCAACGGTTGATCATTAGTGTATACAGGCGGGGGCATGATGGTGGATCATGCCCCTTTCTTTGATGTGAACAGGCAGGTTGTTCTGAAAGTATTGAACAGCTGCAGGATATTTGTAAACCAGGGGGCACAGGCGTTACTGTTCACTGGTAACATCCCGCGAGGTGTTTTTTGTGAGCGAAGGTCACAGAAAACCCGAGACATACTGCGCGAATTTATGCGATTAGCATAAATTCTGTGCATCGCGAAGCGTGTTGCTGAGAACGGAGTGAACAGTAACGCACAGGCGTTTCCTGGTCAAAGTGCGTTGATGGCAGACTTGAATACATTGGACATCTTATGTATAATGAGTACGTTACAGGTAAATATATAAACAGACAGATAATGATGGCAGTTCCAAAAGTTATTCTGTTTGTTCATAAAAATGGCAGAATATAAAAAATGACGGCTATATGGCGGTTATTCAGAAATATAAATTTTAACGAAGAGGAGAAATAAGACAATGGCAACTAAGATTGATATTATTTCCGGTTTCCTTGGAGCCGGTAAAACTACATTGATTAAGAAACTTCTGAAAGAGGCTTATGCAGATGAGCAGGTTGTACTGATCGAGAATGAATTTGGTGAGATTGGCATTGACGGTGGTTTCCTGAAGGAAGCGGGAATCCAGATCCGGGAAATGAATTCTGGATGTATCTGCTGTTCATTAGTGGGAGATTTCGGCACTTCTCTGAAAGAGGTTGTGGACAAATATCATCCGGACAGAATCCTGATCGAGCCATCAGGTGTTGGTAAACTCTCAGATGTTATTAAGGCAGTACAGGGTGTTCAGGGAGATGTGGATATCGTTCTGAACAGCTATACAACTGTAGTTGATGCAAAGAAGTGCAAAATGTATATGAGAAACTTTGGTGAGTTCTTTGATAATCAGGTTGAATATGCAGGTGCGATCATCATGAGCCGTACAGATATCATTGATGAGAAGAAAGCACAGCAGGCGATGGAACTTCTTCGTGGAATTAATGCGAAAGCTGCTATTATCACCACTCCGATTGAGAAACTGGACGGAAAGAAAATCCTTGAGGTTATGGAGAAACCGGTATCTCTTGAGGAAGAACTGATGTCTGAGGAAGAGGTATGCCCGGAGTGCGGACATGTACATGAACATGGAGAGCATCATCACCACGATCACGACCATGAATGTGGCTGTGGACATGATCACGAAGAACATGAACATCATCACCATGACCACGACCATGAATGCGGCTGTGGACATGATCATGAGGAACATGAGCATCATCACCACGATCACGACCATGAATGTGGCTGTGGACATGATCACGAAGAACATGAACATCATCACCATGACCACGACCATGAATGCGGCTGTGGACATGATCATGAGGAACATGAGCATCATCACCACGATCACGACCATGAATGCGGTTGCGGACATGATCATCATGATCATCACCATCATCACGCAGATGAGGTATTTACAAGCTGGGGACGTGAGACGATCAGGAAATACACAAGAGAAGGTCTTGAGAAGATGCTTGAGGCTCTTTCCGCTTCTGAAGATTACGGTATTATTCTTCGTGCAAAGGGAATGCTTCCTGCAGAAGACGGAACATGGATCTATTTTGATATGGTTCCGGAGGAAACAGAGATACGTGAAGGCGCACCGGAATACACAGGTCGTCTCTGCGTGATCGGCTCTAAACTGAAAGAAGATAAACTTGCAGAATTATTTGGGCTTGCATAATGATCATGAGGAAGCAGCGATTTATGGCAATCCTCTAAAATACTGCATCTGGATTCAGCTCATCGGAGCATGAAATCCTGTGTCATAGATGCGAGACTGAATGATTTCGGCAGATAATAACAGAATCAGAATAAAGATAAAGGAATAAATTATATGATGGATGATATCAGAGTTCCCATTTATTTGGTTACGGGATTCCTGGAAAGCGGAAAGACTACTTTCCTGGATTTTACACTGCAGCAGGAGTATTTTGCCATTGACGGCAAAACTCTGTTGATTCTTTGTGAAGAAGGCGAAGAAGAATATGATATGGATAAACTGAAACTTACAAACACAGTTGTGGAAGTGATCGAGGATGAAGAAGATCTGACACCACAGCGTCTGGCTGCCATGGATATCATCCATCAGCCGGAGCGTGTTGTGATCGAGTACAACGGAATGTGGCTTGTAAGTAAGTTTGAGCAGATGGAGCTTCCGGAAGGCTGGGGAATTGAGCAGGAGATTACCTGTGTGGATGCAACTACTTATCAGGTTTATATGGCAAACATGAAATCTCTGTTCATGGATATGATCAGAAATACAGATATGGTTGTATTTAACCGCTGTAAAGAGGGAGATCCGCTTCCTGCATACAGACGTGGGATCAAGGTTGCAAATCAGAGTGCAGAGGTTATCTTTGAAAATGAAGAGGGCGAGATGGATGACATTTTCCAGGATGAGATGCCGTTTGATATCAATGCACCGATCATTGAGATTCCACCGGAAGATTATGGTATCTGGTTTGTGGATGCCATGGATAATCCGGATAAATATGTAGACAAAATTGTCCGCTTTAAAGGACGTGTCATGAAACCACGTGGAATGGGAAGTAAGTTCTTTGTTCCGGGACGTGTGGCAATGACCTGCTGCGCAGATGATACCACTTTCCTTGGATACGTGTGCAGAAGCGATTATGCACCGCATATCAAAGAGGGCAGCTGGGTAGAAGTAACAGCGAAGGTCGCATTTGAGAACCGTACAGAATATCAGGGCGAGGGTATTGTTCTTTATGCAAGTGATGTGAAAGAATGCGAGCCGCTTAAGGAAGAGATGGTATATTTTAATTAATTATCTTAGAGCGTGTCTGAAAAATCATTCCCGCAAGATGTGCGTCACAATTTGTAAGATTGATTTTTTAAACGCACTTTAGAGTATGTAAAAAATAAATTTGACATCAGGACAGGTATGGTAATTCCGGAAAATGGTGTTAAATTAAGCAGGAGACACATATATGTATTTAGTAGTTGGCCTGGGAAATCCCGGGAAACAGTATGAAGCAACACGCCATAATATGGGATTTGATACCGTTGACCGTCTGGTAGAGGATTACAATGTCCCTCAGGGTGGTGTGAAATTTAATGCCATGTACGGTAAAACCATGATCGGCGGAGAGAAAGTGATTCTTATGAAGCCGCTTTCTTTTATGAACCTGAGTGGCGGTCCTGTTCGTGAGATGGCGAATTATTTTAAAATTGATCCGGAATCAGAGCTTATTGTTATTTATGATGATATTGATCTGGAACCCGGGCAGCTTCGCATCCGCAAGCAGGGAAGTGCGGGTGGACATAACGGGATCAAAGATATTATCCGCCAGCTTGGCACAGAGAAATTTCTCCGTATCAAAGTAGGAGTTGGTGCAAAGCCGAAGGGATGGGATCTGGCAGATCATGTACTTGGCAGATTTTCCACAGAAGACAGGAAACTTGTGGATGAAGCAATAGCAAAGGCGGCAAAGGCTGTGGATATCATAATCTCACAGGGTACAGATGCAGCCATGAACGAATATAACAGAAAAGTACCTGTACAGAAATAAGCAGACAGGAAACAGATGATTGTTCAGCAAAAGGTATAGAAAGCGGTAACTGGAAACAGAAGCCGCTTTTATTACGTCGAAGGATCATGAGGGGTGAAGATGAAAGCATTTTTAACACCTCTGCAGGGGCTTGCAGAGTTTGAACAGATTAAAGAAAAAAGCAAAACGAATAAGGGAATCCTGCAGGTTTCGGGGTGTATGGAATCGCAGAAATCTCATCTGATGTACGGACTTTCCGGGATTGCGCCTTATCGTCTGATCCTGGCGGAGGACGAACGCCGCGCCAGAGAAATTTATGAAGATTACAGATTTTATGACAGAAAAGTGTATTCTTATCCTGCGAAAGATCTTCTGTTCTTTCAGGCAGATATCCATGGAAATCTGCTGATACGTCAGAGGATGAAGGTCATTAAGGTGTTACTGGAAGAGAAAGAACTGACAGTTGTTACAAGTATTGACGGATGTATGGATTTTCTGGAATCTCTGGAAAAGATAAAAGAACAGCTGATTCATTACGAAAGTGACAGCACCGTAGACACAGAACAGCTGAAGAACCAGCTGGTGGCTTTAGGTTACGAGCGGGTAGGACAGGTGGAAATGCCGGGGCAGTTCTCTGTGCGTGGCGGTATTGTGGATATTTACTGTCTCACTGAGGAAAATCCATGGAGAATCGAGCTTTGGGGAGATGAGATTGATTCTATCCGGAGTTTTGATCCGGAGAGTCAGCGTTCTCTGGAAAATCTGGAAGAACTTACGATTTATCCGGCGGTGGAGCATATAGGGGACAAGGATATGGTTTCCTTCCTGGATTATTTTCCGGAGGAAAGAACCATAATCTTTCTGGATGAACCAAACCGGCTCACTGAGAAAGGCGGGGCTGTAGAAGAAGAGTACAGACAGAGCCGTATGCACAGAGAGGAAAAAGGCAGCCGGAATCTGCCGGAAAACTGGCTTTGTTCTTTTGAACAGCTTCAAAAAGAACTGAATAAACGCAACTGTATTTCTGTATGTGCGCTGGAACCGAAACAGGCAGGCTGGAAAGTGCGGGAGAAATTTTACCTGGAGGTAAAATCAATCAGCGCTTATAACAACAGTTTTGAACTTCTGGTAAAAGATCTTCATCAGTATAAGAAACAGGGATACAGGATCGCGTTGCTTTCCGGTTCCCGCACAAGGGCCGAGAGGCTGGCAAAGGATCTTCAGGAAGAGGGACTGGCAGCCTTTTATGGACAAGATTATGACAGGGAGATCTGTCCGGGCGAGATCATGGTGGTTTATGGCCATGCAAAGAAGGGCTTTGAATACCCGTTGATCAAGTTTGCGGTAATGACAGAATCTGACATTTTTGGACAGGAACAGAAAAAAAAGAAGAAAAAAAATTACAGTGGAAGCCGTATTCAGGATTTTGCGGAGCTTTCTATCGGCGATTTTGTTGTCCATGAAAAGCATGGTCTTGGTATTTACCGAGGAATTGAAAAAGTTGAAGTAGACAAGATCGTTAAAGATTATATTAAAATTGAATACAGAGGCGGAAGCAATCTCTATATTCCTGCTACTCAGCTTGACTGTCTGCAGAAATATTCAGGGGCAGATGCTTCAAAGGCTCCGAAGCTGAACAAACTTGGTACTCAGGAGTGGAATAAAACAAAGAGCAAGGTTCGTGGGGCAGTTAAAAATATTGCAAAAGAACTGGTAGAGCTTTATGCAGTGCGTCAGGAAAAGGAAGGATATGTCTGTGGTCCTGATACTGTATGGCAGAGAGAATTTGAAGAAATGTTTCCATATGAAGAGACAGAGGATCAGCTCAGTGCTATTGAGGATGCCAAACGTGATATGGAGAGTACCAGGATTATGGACCGGCTTATCTGCGGGGATGTGGGATACGGCAAAACAGAAGTGGCGCTGCGTGCCGCATTTAAGGAAGTACAGGAGAGCAGACAGGTAGCTTATCTTGCACCTACAACGATCCTTGCGCAGCAGATTTATAATACCTTTGTGCAGAGGATGAAGGAATTTCCGGTACGTGTGGAACTGTTGTGCAGATTCCGGACCCCGGCACAACAGAAGAAGGCAATCGAAGATCTGAAAAAAGGTCAGGTGGATGTGATCATTGGAACGCACAGAATCCTTTCCAAAGACGTACAGTTCAAAAATCTTGGCCTGTTGATCGTTGATGAGGAACAGCGGTTTGGAGTTACGCATAAGGAAAAAATCAAGCAGTTAAAGAAGGATGTAGATGTCCTTACACTGACTGCAACGCCCATTCCCCGTACTCTTCATATGAGCCTGATCGGAATCCGGGATATGAGTGTCCTGGAGGAGCCTCCTATGGACAGAATGCCGATCCAGACATATGTTATGGAATATGATGAAGAGACAGTCCGAGAGGCTATCAACAGGGAATTGCGCAGAGGCGGACAGGTTTATTATGTTTATAATCGAGTGACGGATATTGCAGATGTTGCCCTGCGTATTGCGAAGCTGGTGCCGGACGCAAGGGTGGATTTTGCTCATGGCCAGATGAGTGAGAGGGAACTGGAGAATGTGATGTATTCCTTTGTAAACGGGGATATTGATGTACTGGTTTCCACCACGATCATTGAGACAGGGCTGGATATTTCCAATGTAAATACTATGATTATCCATGATTCAGACAGATACGGGCTTTCTCAGCTTTATCAGCTTCGGGGAAGGATCGGGCGTTCCAACAGAACTGCCTATGCGTTTCTGATGTACAGAAAGAATGTGATGCTGAAGGAGACGGCTGAGAAGCGTCTGGCTGCGATCCGCGAGTATACGGATCTGGGAAGCGGATTTAAGATTGCAATGAGAGATCTGGAACTTCGAGGTGCCGGAAATCTGCTGGGTGCGCAGCAACATGGACATATGAATGCGGTTGGATATGATCTTTATTGTAAGATGCTCAATGAAGCAGTGAAAGAGGCGAAAGGTATTCATACAATGGAGGATTTCGAGACATCGGTTGATCTGAATGTTGATGCGTATATTCCTGATTCCTACATCAGTAATGAATTTCAGAAGCTGGATATTTATAAAAGAATTGCGGGGATTGAGACACAACAGGATTATGATGATATGCTGGAAGAACTTCTGGACCGTTTCGGAGAACCCGGAAAGGCAGTGCTGAATCTTCTGGCGATTGCGAAGTTAAAGGCGATTGCTCATCAGGGGTACGTAACGGAAATAAAGCAGACTGGAAAAACAGTCCGGTTTACCCTTTATGAGAAAGCAAGGCTGAATACAGAAGGCTTTCCGGCTCTTATGCAGAAATACAGAAGAGGTCTGCAGTTTAAGAATGAGCAGGAACCGAAATTTATCCTGGAACCACAGGGGAATCTGATCCTGGCATTGACGGAATTTGCAGAGGAGCTTAAGAGCATGGCGGAAAATATGTGAAATATACTACATATTTTTCGATTTGCCTTGCCCTTCGCAGGAAAAAAGTTTATACTCTAATAACAGTACATTCTGGGAAAGTGGTATGGAAGAAAGACCAGATTGATAATATGGAGGAAGAAATGAAAAAAATGGTAAAGAGAACAGCCGTTGTGACACTGGCAGGTGTGATGTCAGTTGGTATGCTTTCCGGCTGTGGAAGTAAAACATTAGATGGAACAAAGACAGTGGCTACTGTTGACGGAACAGATATTCCGCTTGGAGTTGTAAGTCTTTATGCCCGCGAACAACAACAGCAGACAACAACCATGTATTTAAATTATATGGGAAGTGCAGATAATATCTGGGATCAGACAGCAGGTGATGATTCAGATGAGACTTATGGTGATCAGGCAGTGACAAGCAGTCTGGAGTCTGTTGAGAAGATGTATATTCTCAAAGAGAAGGCTGCGGATTATAACGTAGAGCTTACAGATGATGATGAAGCAGCGATCGCAGATGCAGCATCACAGTTTATGGCTGCAAACAGTGAAGAGACAATTAAGGAACTTGCGGTAACGGAAGATCAGGTAAAAACACTTCTGGAGCTTCAGACAATTCAGAAGAAGATGTATGATCCGGTTGTAGCAGAAGGAAAGATCACAGTTTCTGATGATGAAGCGAATCAGACAACCTTCACTTATGTAAGTATCTCTACAAGCGGTGATGATATAACTGATGAGGAGAAAAAGACTAAGAAAGAACAGGCTCAGGAGATTCTGGATAAGATGAAAGAGGATCCTACAGCAGACATGAGTGAGATTGCCAAAGGTGTAGATGACAGTTATTCTGCAGTACAGGGTAATTTTACAACAAAAGAGAGCGAAGACGAGGATGAAGATTCCGGCAGCGAGGCATATCCGGATGAGGTTCTGAAGGTTCTGAGAGGACTGAAAGACGGAGAAGTTGCAGACAATATTATTGAGACTGACACAGGATACTATGTAGTAAGACTTGACAAGATCAATGATGAAGATGCCACAGCTTCCAAGCGAGAATCTCTTCAGAATTCCAAAGAAAGTACCTATTTTACAGATACAACTGCTAAATGGCTGGATGAGGCAGATGTAAAGGCAGTTAAGAAAGTCATTAAGACACTTAAGATTACTGACAAACATACCTTCATGGCACCGACTCCTACCCCGGTTCCGGAAACACCGACACCTGAAGTGACAGAAGAGGCAACTCCAACACCGGAAACAGAGGAAGTTACAGAAACACCTGCAGCAGAGGATACAGAGACAACAGAGACTCCGGCGGCAGAGGAAGAAGCAGCAGAAACTACTGAAACACCGGAAGCAACACCGACAGAAGCAGCTAAATAAGAAAATCCGAACTGTCAGTAGCCTGCTGATAGGAATTGAGTATTGTAAATTAAAACAGCTATGATGAAAACCTGAGTGTTTTCACATAGCTGTTTTTAAGTTTAAATAAATCCGAAATCATTCTCCTAAATATGCAAAAATAACACAGATAAATAGAGATATGATAACACGTTATTTTGTATGTTCTGCTAAATGAGATGGAAATGCTTCAAAGCATTGGCAATTCCGTTATCTTCGATATTGGTTGTCTGGTAAGTGCAGTGAGGCAGGATCAGGGGATCCGAGTCGCCCATTGCGATGCTGTTTCCGGCGAACTGCAGCATAAGAAGATCGTTCGTGCTGTCGCCGAATGCATAGGTGTCTTTGACCGGAACCCCAAGGCGGTCTGCCAGAAACCGGATTCCGGTTGCTTTGCTGAGATTTTTCTGAGTCAGTTCCCAGGCCTTGTCTTCATGTATGAAACACAGAAAATGTTCATCTGCAAATTTGCGGAAAGTTTCCATATCAGAATCAGCAGACGGAAAAGCCAGAAATTTGTCAAATGTAAAATGGTTGTATGTTTCGGGCGGGTAGAGAGCCAGATCTTCTACTATAACTTCTGCTTTCAGCTTCTGAACAGTTTCAGGAACAGCACATGAACTGCTGTCATATAAAATCTTATCCGGGCGTTCAAAAAATGCAGGAATTCTGCATTCCCGCAGTAATTCTGTTGTTTTACGGCAAAGCGGATTTGGAATAGAACTGGAAAACAAAAGCTCTTCATTCATATAAATCTGGCTGCCGCATCCGCATACATAGCCGTCGAATCCCATTTCTTTAATGATTTCCGGAATCATTGTATAGGTACGTCCGGAATTGATGAAAAGGAGATGACCATTATAGCGGGCTTCTTTTAAAGCCTGTTTCGCACTGTCCGGAACTGTCCATGGGTAAGGGGTTAACAGGGTTTTGTCAATGTCAAAAAATAAGAGTTTACGATTATTCTCCATCAGATGTCTCCTCTGTCTCAGTATCTGTATTGTCATAAAATTCGTCATCAGAAGGATTTTCATTTCCTGTATGTACGCGGATTCCGTTCAGTTCAACTTCGCCTTCCATTGGGATCACAAGGCACTTGCGTCCGTCAATTACGCGTGTTTCCACAAGATCGGCACGTTCAGGATCTACGTGGACTACAACATCCGGGGTTTTGATCTCGAATCTTTTTGTATTGGTGATGTTGGAAGCGACCAGAGAGGATTTTTCCCCGGCTGTGATCTCGTATTGTTCATCAAATGACTGTAGTTTTTCATCTTCTACGCCGCATTCTTCAAAGAGGCGTTTTACCTCAGATTTGGTCAGAACTACAGGTTCCGGCTCATCCTTCTGTGATTCGATCAGGTCGTTTAATTTCTCGTGAATGCTTAATACAGTGTCATATCTGCAGTCGTCGCCCAGAGTATCTTCAACCAGTGCGTTAAAGGAATCACGCTGTCCTCCTGCAGAAAGAGGTGCTGTACATCCAAGCAGTTCATCGATAAAAATATCCCGAAGCTCGTTTGCATTTTTACTATAATAAAGGACACCATGGATGTCAGTGCTGCGGTCGTTAAACTGCGGGAAAAGGAAAGCAACATCCGGAAGTTCCACGATCCAGTCGCGGATACGGTCCTGGATGCTGTTGGTTTCGGCATTGTAGCAAAGACCTGCCTTAGAGAGTTTTACAGGACAGATACAGCACATGATGTGCTCATAAATCTCATCAGATGCATCAAACATTTCTGCACCGTCGGAAGACTTTCCGGGGATATCATATACTCCATGGATCAGGATGATGTAGTAGTTTTCGGGATAATCATAGTTTTCAATGATCTTATCGTAGAAACTTTCTACCAGTGCATCATCGGTCAGTTTGCTTTCTCTCAGTTTCATAAGAAAATGTTGAGTTCCGTCCTCAGTTTCCTGCTCGAGAGGAAATTCCATGTTCATCAGATTTTTTCCTATTGTTCCGGAAAGGGATTTGCGGAAAATTTCAAAGTATTTGAACATTTCTTCTTCTGATAAAGAGAGAAATGCTTCTTTCAGTTCGGTTTTTTTATTCTTTTCTCCGTCAACGTAACATCCGCAGATGCGGGTGAGAGAACAGTTCTCGGGAGTGAACTGTTTCTTGATTTCAGAAATTTCTTTTTTGTTCATATAGTTTATACCTCATGTTAGTCTGTTCTTTATTATAGACCAGTTGTGATGCAGGGGCAAGGAAAATTGCCTGAAAATCATGGGAAATACAGGTGAGTTTTGGTAGATGTAGTGCTATAATATAGAAAGATATTGTTGCCTGGCTGTGTTGCTGAGAACGTGGTGGACAGTAATGTTGCTTTGACAGTGATGAAAATAAATACAGGAGGCTGCTGTTGAGTATATTTGATTTTAAGAGAAAGAAGTACAGAACGTTTCTGCAGGATTCTGAGACAGGTGAGGAGATTGCCGAGGAGTATGAGACAGGCCGGGGAGTCTGGAAAAAGCATGATGTTCAGGATGGGAAGGGTTCGGAGATGAGAGAGAATCTGATAAGGAAACATTATTGGTTTTCGGGGAGAGTGCAGGGAGTTGGATTTCGCTATCGGGCCTGTTATATTGCCAGTTCTCTGGGGGTTACCGGTTGGGTGAGGAATAACTGGGATGACCGCGTGGAGATGGAGGCACAGGGGAGCAGGGAGCTGCTTGCGCAGATGGTGGAGATGTTGGGGAGACAGAGGTTTATTGAGATTGAGGGGATTGAGGAGAGGGTGATTCCGGTGGAGGTTGAGAGTGGGTTTTATTCCAGATGAAAGGGACGCAAGCTCAAATCATTCTCTTCGGCTTGACTTCGGGTCTTAAGAAAAACTAAGCCCGGGAAGATCAGGTAAGAGGGACGCAAGCTCAAATCATTCTCTTCGGCTCGGTTTCGGGCCTTAAGAA
>OODQ01000733.1_pt1 | contig 20140 bp, 25 predicted proteins | sample 1671321 | NCBI WGS metagenome assembly OODQ01 (sample SAMN06348144, study PRJEB24527) | human gut metagenome | biome: human gut; feature: ankylosing spondylitis patient; material: feces | host: Homo sapiens | place: China | collected 2015-10
CTATCTTTAAAGCGTTTTATTGATATTTCCGAAGCATCCGCGTTAAATGCGCTTTCTCCTATACTTCTGATCTTATTTCCAATACTAATGCTGTTAAAGTGTGCAGCTGTAAATGCAGATGTTTTTATCTCTTCTACATTCGGCAAAGATAAGTTCCCCGTTATTTTTGCCGAATAAAATGCGTACACACCTACTTCTTTAATATTTTCCAGTCCACTTATCGATATTCCTTCGTATATTGCAGCGAATATCGCATCGCCGAGCGTTGTTATTCCGGTTGCTATTTCTACTCTTTCGATATACTTGTAAATGCTTATAAATGGAGGGCTTAGTACATCATAATCTGCTGTTTCTCCCGTTCCTGACAGGCTTAATATTTTGTTCCGTATATCCGACGTTGCTACTATGTCAGTTTCGACTGGATTTCCAATGTTTTTTTTCAAATTCACGTAAATATTGAATGGTTGTGAAGTGAATCCTGTTTCTGTATCTGTTACCGTCACTTCTTTTATTCCGATGGCCGACATGTCCGGAGAGCTTACGGAATATCCTTTTGATGTTTCTTCTTTTCCGTCCCCGTATACAAGCATTACTGCCATTCCGTCAGTATTTATTGAGTCCCCAACGAAATAATCTATTTTATTTGGAAGTGTTACGATCTTAAGTTCCTTCGGAAGGTCTTGGAACGAATATGTCTCTGCTTTTATTTCCCATGTAAGTCCCGAGCTATCTTTTCGATAGCAAGAAGTTTGAGCTGATACGCTTTTGTTCGCTGCCGTTGTCGCCGGTCCGTAAAGAGAATATGTTTTGCCTCCAGATGTAAGTGTGCCTTTCCACCCTGTTGTCAGGGTTTGAGTAGTCCCGGAAATATATATGTAAATATCGCCAGTACTAAAAAAATATATCTCAAATGGAAAATACCCTTTTCTGTAGTTTCCTGAGAGCGATCCTTCGCTTCTGAATTTTGCTACTCGTACGGAATTGTTTAAGATTGTCTCGATGAAATAAATCCTTGATTTTGAAGCGTAATAGGTGTCTCCGGAGTTATTCAGTTTATTCCGCATTACATCTATTTTCTTCGTTCCGTTGAAACTAAGCGTGCCATTCGTATAGCATAATACGTTGTTGCATTCTTCTCCGTCGAACATAAACCACGGTATGCTTGCCGTATTTTTATCCGAAGTCATCTTTTTCGTGTTGTTGAAGATATCTTCAAATGAAGGTGCTGTCACAGTAATCTTGTATGTATTCGTATATCCTTTGTATCTAACGACTACATTCTTTTCTCCGATTGTTCCCATGTCTGGTTCTTCGACTTCGAATCCACCCGTCACTTCTACGGATACTTCATCTTCATCAGTTACTTCCAGGATCATCCCTGATGTAATAATCGTTTCAAGCGTCCAGTATTCTTTTTTATTCGGTTCTGTTTTTATCGAAACACTAGCAATTTTGTTTAGCGCTTCGAATTCTACTCCATATTTTTCAGCATACTCTTCTGCGGTAGATGCCACATATCCTCGGATTTTCTTTGCTTTTAAAGTGCTGTTATCCGAATTTGTATTCTCTATGCTTACGTTTCTACTTAAAATAGTAAGAATCAAATCTGTTTCTGTCGAATTATAAAATGCAAAATTTCCTATCTGATTTACTGATTCTGGAATCGTGACTTCTTTTAAAGAGCTACAGTACTCAAAGCAATTGTTTCCGATTGTTAAAAGTCCATTCGGCAGCGTCACTTCTGTCATATTGGTCATATTATAAAAGCATTCGCCATTTAATCCTGTGATACCTTCTTCGACCACTAATTTCTTTACTTTATCAGAATACTGTCCTCCATCATTCAACAAGCCGCCCTCTCCTCTGGAAGGAGAATATATGTGCTGTGTTTCACCTGCTCCTGAAATAGTCAACAGGCCCGTTAAAACATTTAATAATGCTGTGATATCTGTCGGGTTTTCGTATCCGATATTAGACGTAAGGGTATCTGTGATTGTTATGGTGGCTGTCCCTGTTATATTGCGATATTTCATTGTAATTTCACATGTGCCGACTGTCGAACTGTCGAACCCGGAAAAAATCAATCCATCACTGTAGGTGCTTACTGTTTTTTGATACCCGTCATCATATTCGACTGTGCAGTATGCTCCCAGAAAATCATCTCCGACTAAATATGTCGTTTTTGATCCGTCTGACAATGCAATAGTCGCAGAAGTTGATACGTGTATATCTATTTGTTTTTCCAGTCCTTCGTAGGTGATTGTTAATGTGTTCGTCCCTGCTACAGAGCTATCGAATCCAGATACTTCAAATCCAGATGATGTATATGTCGTTTTTCCGCTTGCGTATTTTACATCAATACCTGTTACTTTCGGCTGTTCATCATTTAAAAGTATATGGTCTATTTCTGTATATACCGTTACTATTTCACTAGGCACATCTTTCAGTATTTGCAAGTCAAATGTAGTCGTGCAATTCTTAAATGATACTGTGAGCGTATTTGTCCCTACTGTGGAACTGTCGAATCCGGATACAGAATATCCGTCTATGGCAATAGCTTCTCCATCACTCGTTGTTCCTGTCACTACCAGTCCCGTAAGGTCCAGAGTCTGTCCTTCGTAGTATGAGGTTTTATCTGGCATGGTTGTGACCGAAATGCTGGTGTACGTCTTTCCCGGATACATTTCGTATGTTACTTCCTGCGATTCACCTGCATTGCCAACAAGGACATATAACGGCATCGTTGTAGATGTCGTTATGTTCAAGGATTTAGTGTTTGTTCCGTCCGTGATAGATGAAGTGCCTATATAGGAGCTGTTTGTTGGTATCTGGATTATATTTACGAATATTGTCTGTCCTTCAATTAAAAATACTTCATATTTCACCGCATATGCTGCCGAGGTATACGAATAAGATGTATATCCTTCGACACGGATCTTCAGAAATTTCTTTCCTGTGCTCAGAGTTCCTTCCTGTCTGTAGATATAATATACCGCTCCGTCACGTCGACATATTTTTAGCTGTTCTGTGCTCTTTCCAAATCCAATCCAGTTATTTCCATTGACATATACGGTGCTTACTGTCTTCCCGGCATAGGTAAACCAGTCAACGCCGGTTACACTAACGGTGTTGTCATCTTGTTTTTTGTTATTAATGATTGCTGTCATTCCATCAGTGGTGTTAAGCAGCGATTCAAAAGTATAAGTATCTGCCATGATGTCGTCCTCCGTTAGTTCTCAGTAAATTTAAGGGTAAACGAATTGTATATGATATCTTTATGCTTCGGATCCACCTTACGCATTTCGTGCTTTGTATCATCCATGCGGAAATAGCCATTCTTGTAAATGAACTTTCTGGTATCCCAATATGAAACGATGTATTCGTTTAGCCCGTCTTTTTGTCCGCCGTTTATAATTGAATAGATCTTTTCAATATCAGCCTGGTGTAGCTCTTTTTTTATCTTAATCGTTATCCTGGTTCTTTTGTGTTCGTATTCGTCCGCATGGAAATAACCAGATTCATCAGTCCAGTCGTTTGCAATGTTTCCCATTTCCGGTTCTGTACTATAGCCAGACGGTTCCATGTATTCAACAGGAAGCTCTGTTCCATTAAATTTAATGATCCATCCTTCAAATGCTGACATTTTTTACCCCCTGTTAAACATGCATCTGCCATTCATGGCATAGAATTCACCGCCGTACTGTTGCAACGCCCGCATCATTGTCTCTGTTCCGAGTGTGAGATACAGGTTGATAGTTCCGGTTTCCTTTGCTTCCTGTCCCACATTTGCCTTGGCCGCAGCAATTCCGCTTAATATTGTTTCAAGCGAGTTCATCTGTTGAATATTTTCCTGTTCTCCTGCAAATGTATTCTGCGAAGCTGCAGTATCCTGAGAAAATCTCATACTCTGATTTACATAGTTTTGCACATCTCTCATTTTGTTCTGAAAGCCTCCGCCGTAGGATTCTGCTGAATTCTCTCCGAATCCGGTAAATACTTTCGACGGAGAATGCATGTCCAGTGATGTCCTCGTCTGAGTGATGGCCGCTTCGCACATCTCTCTTACTGATTTCGTTACGGCATTTGTCCCGGATTTAATGCCGGAAGCGAAGCTCTGGGCCACGGTTTCTCCCAGTGTTTTAAGAACTGAATCTGAAGCTTTATTCTTGACTCCTGTGATCACAAGCTGTCCAACCTGTTCCGCAGTATGCTTCACAAGATTCTTTCCTGAATTCATTCCGTTTACAAGTCCACGGTCTACATTTAAACCGGTATTCTGCATTTCTTTTGAAGGAGAATTGATTTTCAGGGGTTCATTGACTCCGTTTTTGATGTTCTCACCCACTTGAACTGCAAGGTCTTTTACTGTATCACTTTTCTGGTCAATTCCATCGAATAATCCCTGTGCTGCTTCGTATCCGGTAATTTTCCAACTCTCGTAAATCTCATCCGCCGCTGATTCGATTTCTCCTGTGATATTGCCTGCAGATATCGCCCCGTCAGTGGCGTATTTCATAGCATCATCCCAAGCAGTGTTTGCTCTTTCAATTTCACTGGCTGTCATGTTTGCAAATTCAGACACCAGTTCAGCTCCCTGTGGTCCCATGTTGGCCAGTTTTTCAAGAATTCCCTGATTGATTCCTTTTGTTGTAAGAGTTTCCAGATTGTCCGCCCAGTTTCTCATGGCTTCAGCCTGAGATTCCATGTTCTCCAAGGTTTTGTTCTTTGCTTCCTGCAGTTCATCTCCATAAAGATTTGTAGCTTCTCCGAAGATGTTAATCTGATCGTAGGCTTCTTTGACAATCTTGTTGGTTGCAAGAGCTACTGCTTCAGCGTACTGGTTTACCGCTGCCTCTTTCTCTTTCAGCATTTCTTTCTGTCCTTCAGCAGCGGCTGCATTTCCCTCTTCTTCTGCAGTATTTTCCTTTGTTGCTTGCGTAGCATTTTCGGTAGCGTCTGTAACGTCTTCCTGGGCTTTCTTAAGATTGTTAAGTTCCTCTTCTACAGCTTTAGCGGACTTTTCGTTTTCCTCCTGCTGCTCTGTATTTTTTATCATAGCCTCTGATAATTCATCATAGGAGGCTTTTGCGTCTGCATCACCGCCACTTAATGCAATCATCCATTTTGGAGCTGTCGTAAACTGATCATACTCAGGATCACTCATGCCTTTTGTGATCTCAGACTGTTGCTCCATCATAGTGTTGTATTCATTCTGCAGCTTTATTTGTTCTACTTTTAAATCATTCTGTTCTTTTATAAGCTGCTTTTGATACTCTGCCTCGGCTTCTGCTTCCGACATGGCTTGGCTCTGTGTTATGTAATCTTTCATGGCATCAACTGTCATGTTGATTGAGCCTGCCTGTTCATCATACTGTAGGTTCAGATCCGGAACTAATTCATTTAACTGTGTTATGTAGTCTTTCATAACCTCAGTTTCTTCATTGCTCCGGTTTGTCTTTGATGCCAGTTCTCCGATCTGATCAGCTAAGGTCTGCGCATACTCGCCTTTTGCTTTTATAGTATCAAGGGTTTCTCCGTAATTTGATATGGTACTGTCTACATTCTCGGATGTCCTTTTTGCGGATTCCACAAGTCCATCATTCGCGTCTACGATTCTCTGTACCTTTCCTGATACTTCCCCGCAACTGTCTCCGTATGACACAACTGCAGCCGTTCCTGCTGCCAGCGCAGTTGTGAGAAGTCCAACTGGCGTCAGCGCTGCTCCGAATACAGATGCAATCTTAAGTGTCGCCAGCGCAGTTCCGACTGATGTGATCGCCGGTACTGCCAGATCCATGTGGTCAATCAGCATGTCAATTCCATCTTCCGCAACCGGAAGGAACTTATCTTCGATTGGATCCGCAATTTCAAGCTGGAATTTTCTCCCCAGTTCTTCCCATTTATTTGTCAGAGAGTCATATTCAATGTCTTTTACAGACTGCATAGTTCCGGTGACATCCGCGTATGCATCATTAACTTTATTTAAAGACTGGATCATCTCCAGTGAGTTATCTTCTCCAAGCGATGACCACATGTTACTTGCAAGGGTTAATGCTTCCTGCTGATTCGTAGCGCTTGCAAGGTCTGTAACGACAGAATTGAATACATCTTTTGATGTGGCTTTTCCTACCTGAAAAGCTTTAAATATCGCCTGTGTCTTTTCTGAGAAGTGGTTCAGGTTGTCCGACATTCGTCCATCATTCAGTGATATTCCAAATTCTTTAACAAAGTCATTGACTTTATCCAGGTTGTACGAACCGGATTCGAGACCATTCTGCAGAATCGAGAACATTTCTTGTGCAGAAAAGCCTTGTTGCGCCCAGAGTGGAGCATATTCTGCTAAGTTATCCACTAACTCTCCGGATTTATCCAAACCATTCTGTGCGCCTTTTGCGATATAGTCAAAAGCCTCGTCTGCCGAAAGTCCCATGCTACTCATTAGTGCATCAACGCCTCTGATAGACTCCTGAAAGTCCATTCCGAACACATCTTCCAACGCGATTGCGTTTTCAGTTATGTCAGATATCTTTGACGGGTCCGTCTCTCCCATGTACTGTTTGACTTTTGCCATATCGTCAGCAACAGTTCCAAGAGAATCCCCGTAATTGTTTCCGTACAGGTCTTTAATTTCCCTTGAAAGCTCTTTCATGCTCTGAGCTGACGTTCCGGTGCTGGCTTCAAAGTGCTGAGTTGCGTTTTCAACCTCTTCGATTGTCTCCTTTGCCTGCGCTGCCATTTCTTTTAAAGCGTCTACTGCAGTATTTACAAGGTTTTCCTTGATGATTTCTCCGACATCTTTGGTTACAGATACTGTCTCCTGCGCACTATCATTAAATTCTTCGAGACTGTCCCCACATTCATCTGTAGCGTCAGAAGCACTTCTCATAGCTTCTTCATTCTCATCCAGCTGACGACCGAGTTTTAAAACCTCAGTCTTCGCATCGTTAAGTTTCTTTTCCCAGTCCTGAACACGATTTCCGGCAGTCTGATAGTTCTTTTCCCCTCTTGATATTGCTTCTGCCAGTTCCTGAACGGTTTTCTCCTGTTCCTCTAATTCACTCTGTGTCGTTGAAGAACTGTTCTTCATTTCTTCTAAGGACCTGGTTGCTTCTTCATAATCCTGTTTCAGCGTTTCCAGACCTTGTCCGACTTTATTGTACGATTCTTTCGCATGTTCAAGAGCGTCGTTGATTGCTTCCTGTTTCTTTTTTGATTCATCCAGCACTTTTGATAAGACTTCGTGAACTTTCTGGAGAGATTCCATGGAATCTTCCTGACCTTTCGCCTCTTCGGTGACATAATTCATCTCAGAACGTAAGGTTTTTAATGTTTTCTCACAGTCGGTAACAGCTGACCGGAATTCTTTTTCTCCATCCAGTGCAATAATCGCACCTATTTTTTTCGCTGCCATGTTCTCCCTCCTTTCAGATGTCAAGAAGCGACACTCTTACGGGTGGAAGCTTGTACAAGCCTCTCTTCGCTTCAAAATTGTGATTTTCTTTATGTACCTGGAATAATTCTACCCATTGTCCAAGATAGAGCTGTTTTACTTCCCTTTTTCGCAGTCCAAACTGCATTCCCATGTAAAGAAGCCACGCAAAGTTTATCGGTTCTGGTTCTCCTGATTCTCCCTCTGCGTGGTCTCCTGGTTTTTTACTCTAAAGCAGTTTACGTACTCCTTCTGAAGGAGTGCTGAAATCTCAAAAACTGTCTGTTCCATTTTTCTTGCAAGCTGCTTTGCAGTAATATGTTCCATTTTCTCTCCGGACTCTTCATTCTGGATATCGATTCCTTCATTGATCATTAATTCCAGTCCATGATTAAGCATCTTCATATCCGGGTCTTTGTACTCCCATACTTTTCCCGGAATCATGATTTCTTTTCCATTTTCATCAAGGGCCGGTGTCCCGTCTGCATTTTTCTTCGGTACCATTCCGTCTACTTTTTCACGGAATCTGATTCCTTTTTCGAACTTTTCGATTGCCCCGTATTCGTCCTGGATGCACTCCAGGACGTACAGGTCGCATTTGATCGGGTATTCTGTTCCGGCAATATTAATATGGTTTAATCCTTCAAACATAGCTTTCTCCTTATCCAGCAATTCCAGCTTTCGTCTTCAGCCAGCTGGTTGCTTCTGCTTCGGTTTCGAAAATCTTTCTGCTTCTCCATTTTTTCTTTCCTTTTGCATCTGCATCTAATGCAATTGCTTTTCCGGAAATGGAAGGAGTCTGATATTCGATATTATCGCCCTTTGTCTTGAAGGATTCTTTGCTTCCCTGGAATTTAACCTTGTAAATCCACATAGCGACATATTTATTTGTTCCGTCTACTTTTTCCTGTGTTACAACGCCCATTCCAACATAGTTAGCTTCGTCTCCTGCCGCATCTGTAACTTCTTTGTTGTCCTCAGATACTTCATGGCCATATAACGTTTTTTCAGCTGCAATTGGCAGTGTTGTTGTTCCAAGTGTAATGTTGGCATTTTTAAATTCGTTGTCGTATTCAGCCTGAGAATTGTCCCCGAATAAGGATCCTTCCGAATACTGTGGCTCAATGTCTGTAGAAATTGCTTTTCCGCATACGAATCCTTCAGAATATGTAGGTTCTGCTGCTGAATAATCGCCTTTCGCGATAATCGGTGTAGTAAGTCCGATGTATGCCATTTTTTATTCCTCCTCTAAATCTTCTTCTACCTGAAAAGAAAAGCATAAATGGTTATATCTGGTTTCCTTTTCGTATAAAGTTGTAATATCAGTTACCGTCATTTTGTTCTGGCGTAATAGTTTTCGAATCTTTCTTCTTGGTTTTGTATAATCAGATTTTGTGTACAGGTGTACCTGCATATTCTGGATCCATTCCTGATCCTCATTGTCTCCGTACAGTCCCGTTTCTTCTATCTCCGGATTGTATACGATATAAAAATCAGGTGGCTGTTCATACGGGCAACACAGTGGCCAGATATTCTCTGTCACCGGTCTCAGTGCTTCTTCAATCTTCGAATTAATGCTGCTCATATTATTCACCACCTGTCAGTTCATTAAATTTGTTCTGCATCTTTTCAATGCATTCATCTTCGGCTTTTTGATTTGCTTTTGAAACAACATTTCTTGCTGCCTGTCTCGAAGTTCCGTAATTCAGATAGGCAAGAATCTCGTTGTACCGAGTACCCTTCTTATTTTTCCCTTTAGCCGTTACTGAAACAAATCGTCCATGGCTATTTTGCTTTGGAGTATTTGCTTTTATTGATTTTTCAAGTTCTCCGGTTGCATAGCCTCGGTTTGCTGCTATGTTCACCTGTTTTTTAAGCTCTTTCTCAAGAACCGGAGCTGCTTCTTTCAACATTTCATCTGCTATTTCATCTGAATTTGTAAGGCCGTTTAGTTCTTTCAAGATATCGTCAAATCCTGTCGTTTCAAAACTCATCTTATCACCCGCATGTCAATTCAATTCTAGCTTTCCCGTTTTTGTACGTGCGAACAATCTGGTATTCGTATCCATCTACAAGTACTTTTCTGGCGTATGCAGGTCTCCCTGCTTCCATATGTCTTGTCATCTCCCAGTCTTCTGCTCTAACCGATAAGATAATTGATACATCTATGCCAGATCGCATAGCCTCGTACTTTTCAGTCCGCCCTACGGACTTTTCTTCGGCATACACTTCTATTTCATGTCTTTCCGGTTCAGGAAATCCATTCTCGTTCTTCTTTTTGTTGTCTACTTCATTCCAGATAAGTGTGATCATGTCTCTTCCTCCGAATTCTTTTTATAGTTTCCGGAAAGAGCCATCGTGTCTCTTAGCGCTTCGTATGCCTCCTGGAATCTTTCTGTCTTATCGTCGTATCCGTAGTGAGCTTTGCAGTATAACCGGATAGCCTGCCGGTATGATGGATCTGTTTCATCTCCATACACGCCAGCAAGTTCCAGCTCTTTTTTGCAGGACGGTATCAGAGCCTCTAATTCTTCTTTTCCTTCCTGGCTGTTCACCCGGATAAATCTCATCAGCTCAGTTATTAAATCGTCCATAATTGCCCTTTCTCACTTATTCTTCGTCATGTTTTAAAAGCACGTGTGCTTTTGTGGTTGTCGGTGCACCATCTACGATTGCATATCCGCAGTAGTCTACTTTTCTAAGTTTTACATGCTCTTCTGTCATTACAGACATATCTTTGTTTACGTTTGCGATATACCCGATGAACGGGCTGGAAATCAGGATCTCACCGTCTTTCATGGAATCATCCTGTTTTACTTCCATGCCAATGATTCTGCTTACACTTCCATTTACCGGATCCGGAACCATGATTGGTCTCTTATTTGTATCAAGAATGGTTGCAATCTCACTCCAGATGGTTGCATTGTTTGCATATACCTTAGCTTCCTTGGCTCCAACTGTTAATTTAGCTCTGGCATTTGTAAAGTCTGCATATTTCAGTGCGCCGGCTTTGTATTTGATAATCTGCGGTGTTTCTGATTCTTTCTCCAGCGCTGTAATAATTCCCATCGGCTCTGGCTTGAATTCTGTTGCTGATGGCTTTCCTTTTCCATGTGATACACCATATCCCATTCCAGCGCCCATTTTTCTTGCTAACTGTCTCTGGATATATGGGATAAAGTCTTCGATTGCCATTTCTCTTAATTTCCAGGATACTGTAACGGATCTGGAAAGTTCGCATCCGGTAAGTGATACCTCTTTAAGAGTATCTTTTCCGTCTTCAGTTTCTGTTGCTTCGTCATACCATTTTGCATCTGTAGAATCATTTTCAACCAGTGCAGAATAGTTTCCTTTCACGTATGTCTTCTGGATATCATCCCAGAGAGGATAAGTATCTTCGATAAGCTGCCAGATTCCTGCTGCCACTGTCTTAGGAATAACGATTCCGGTGTTCTCTGTAGTGTGAGTGAAGTCATTCACCATCTTTACCATCTCGGCTTCTTCGCCAGTGATAGTTTTCCCCATCATCAGCTTTGCCCAGGCTGTTTTGTATCCTTCAGATGCATACATTTCTTCTTTTTCAGAATTTGTTTTTCCGTTTAATCCCAGCTGTAATGTTGCAGTTGCATTCTGCAGTCCCTCTGGGTTTACTCCAGAAAGATTCTGAATGTTAACTCCTACCTGTACTGCTTTTAAGGCAGTCAGATTCGCCATTGCTTCCTGCATTTTCGCCTGCTTTTCAGCTTCTTTTTCTTCAGCTTCCTGCTGTTTTTCATCAAGTTTTTTGATCTCATCCATTTTTGCATTGGCTTCTTCGATTTTTCCTTCGTTAATCAGTGCCTCTGCTTCTTTTTCTAACGCTGCTCTTTTTGTTTCGTACTCTTTTCTATTCAAATCTGTTTTCTCCTTTCATTCCGATCAGTCTCAAACGCGCCTTTGCTACCGCTGCGTCATGACTGTCGGCTTCTCTCATCATTGCTCTTACCTTATCCATCATCTCAGAAGTTGGGAGTTTGAACATGTTTCCGGCTATAAGCGGAAGTTTTTCTTCCGGTTCTTCAGCAAACATCACCTTATCAATCAAACCTCTCTCCTGTGCCTGTTCTGCAGTCATCCATGTTTCTGCTTCCATCATTGCAATCGCATCCTCTCTGGACATTCCGCTTTTTGCCATGTATGCGGTGCATAATGCATTATCAGCAGTCGAAAGTACATCTGCCATATGTTGCAGATCATTATGATTTCCACGGGCCCCAGAAGATACACAATGTACCATCATCAGGGCCGTTGGTGCCATTTCGCAGTATCCGGCCATCGCTACGATAGACGCGGCACTGCAGGCTTCTCCAGTAATATAGATTTTTACATTCTTTTGATTTCTGAGAATCGTGTAAATTTCTGAACCCACATCAATCACTCCACCTCCAGAGTTGATATAAACTTCAAGTTCGTCTCCATCGATCATTGCATCAATTACTTTCTGCACATCTCTGGGACAGGTGCTGTCTTCCTCAAACCATTCGTAGAACCATTTGTAATCATTTGGAATCATAGCTCCACGAATATCTACCCTATATTTTTTCGGCATTGTTCTCACCTCCCTCAATCGGCTTTGGTATTGCTGTCTGAAGCAGTCTGCCAATCACATCGGCTATTACAAAGCAATTCTCTTTATCCATTTTTTCAAGTGCTGTTTCAACCATGTTGACCACCTGGGTATCCAGTCTTCTAATCGGCTGATCTCCGTCTTTAATCGGTGCCATGTTCATGGTACCTCTCCATTCATTCGGAGTCATAGCTCCGCGGTCAACCATTGCCTGGAAATTCAGCTTTGTACTCAGACTGGCACACTGCAGGTTGCTGGCTTCATATACGATCGTATTCCCAAAGTAGTATTCGTTTCTGGTAAACAATCTTTCCGTCATTATCTGTCCAAGCTGGATCGCTACCGGTTCAATCTCTGCTTCGAAATAAGCATTCCATTCATCTTCGTTCCATGCTGACTGCACGATTTTTTTATTTGTGTTGAAGAATGAATACACTCTGTCTGTAATCCGGTCTGACTGGCTGGCATTCGGTACGTAATCCTTCGGTTCAATCTGCTTTGCTTCTGTTTTTGAGTCAATTCCCGCTGCCCCGAACGTTTCGCTTTCAACTGAAAGATAATTATCAACAAATTCCTGTGTATTCTTCTTTACATCCTCCGGTCTGAGAGACTGGGAGAATTTCAGTAGCCAGCGAATCATTCCACTGTTCTTAATTGCTTTTACAATTCCCTGGTCGATATAACCGACGCATTCCATCAATGGCTGCAACGCCTTAATTGGGCTTTCTCCGAACAAATCGCTTTCGCAGAAATCCTGCCGTAAATGGACAATATCAGAATATGGAAATGTTCCCTGTTTCCCGTTTTTATACGTAAATTGCAGGAACAATACTCCGTCTTTGCCGTATTTTGCCTCGACCATTACCGCTGGAATTGGATATAGCTGCATTGGCATTCCATTGTCGTCTCTCACAATCAGAGCAAAGGCGTTGTTGTTCAGGCACAGCTGCATCGCCATCTTTTCCTGAAACTGTTGTGCTGTCATGTATGGGTTTGGATATTCTAGCAACATCCGGATATACGGTTTGGGATTTACCGTAAGTCCATTTTTGTCATATCTGATATGCTTTGGCACTAGTTTCCCGATTGCCTTCGCTTTCGGTCTTATGCAAGCGCGAATAATATCCGATTCGTACAATTTTCCATTCCAGGAATAATAGTATTCTCCCCAGGTTGTTACCATTTTAAATTGGTCCTGTTGAGTCGCATTCTTCATTTCTGTCGGGTCTCTGCTCCGAGAATTTTTTCTTGAAAATATCGCCATATCTTTTCTCCTAAAAATAAGCAAACGCCGCTCGTAAAAATGAGCGGCGTTTCATTTTGGTTAAGTGGTTATTAAATTATGTTCATGTAATCAGTAATATGGTCCTGCATGACCACGTAGGCATCCATCAGAGCTGCTGTTCCATCAATTCTTCTGGTTGCTTTACTTGTCTTCATCAGTGATATGTTATCATTCTTATCTACATCTACGGCAGCGTTGCATAGGCACCAACGATCAACCGGATTGCTGTTGTACACGATCAGGTTTGATCTTAAGTCTGCCTGAAGGCATTTCAATGGTTGAGACTCCGTCTTCTTTCCCTGATGGACAGCTTCCATGACGCCTTTGCCGAAGTAATCCTCCATATCCTCTACGAAATATGTAGCACTCCATGCGTCATATCCTACCATCCAGATGTAAATGTCGCGTTCTTCCTGGATTTCTACAAACCAAGATCGAACGTCTCTGAAAGAAACCTTGTTTCCCTGACATGTCCGCACATATCCTTTTTGGATCCAGATATCGTACGGAATTTTATCTTCCTGCACTCTCTTCTCAACCAGATCTTCTGGAATCCAGTACATCTGCAACACATACGTCTTTGGATCATCCGGTACCTTGAACAGTACCTTTGCAGCTGTGAGGTCTGTCGTGGATGATAAATCCACTCCTCCGATTCCGTATCGTGGTTTCAACTCTTTGATATCAAAGGTTTCTTTATTGTCCGCTTCTTCAAACGTAAGCCACGCTTCAGATGATGTCTCGCGGATATTAAATTCCTTACAGAGAATATTTTTAACAAGTCTGGAATCAGCTTTTCCTTTTTCGACTTTTGACTTAAGAGTATTTTTATTTTTGATTGTTCCAAGTCCAGGATTTGCTTTCTGCCAACACTTCTCATCTGTCCATTCTTTGCGGTTGTCCAGCTCGTATATAAAAGCAATGAAGTGTTCGTCTTTGTACCCTTCTGAATCATCATATCCATTAATGACATTCTCTGCTTCTTCGTATTTCTGGTCGTATATATCTTCTCTTACGGTTCCGGCCGTGGAAGTAATATATACAAGCGGCTGTTCTCTTGCACTTACGCCATCGGCCATGATATCGAATAGAGCCTTCCCGTTCTTCCACTGGTGAATCTCATCCATCAAGACACAATGTACATTCAATCCATCAAGTGTATCGCTGTCTGATGCAAGCGGTTTAAACACTCCGTCATTGAAGGACGTGTCCAACTCGGACACGAGAGTCTTTACTCGTTTCTTTAAAGATGGCGATTTATTTACCATCTTCTTTGATTCTAACCAGATGATTTTACTCTGGTCTTTCTTCGTTGCTACTGCATATACTTCTGGCCCTGGTTCTCCATCTGCAGTAAGCATGTACAGTCCAACGATAGAAGCGAGTAATGATTTTCCATTCTTTTTTCCGACGATCAACAGTGATTCTCTGTACTTCCGGTTTCCATCGTCATCTATAAAACCAAATATGGTTGCAAGGTGGGCTTTTTCCCACAATTCCAGTTCAACCCGCTTGCCTCCAAATTTGCCTTTGGAATGGCGACAATATCTTTCTGCAAATTCTAAAATATGGTTTGCTCTTTTTGCGCTGTAATGGTACTTTTCTGGATTCTCGATGTCATGAACAACTTTCCTGTACGTCCGGTACAGTTTGTCGCACACCAGTATTTCTTTGCTCTGTATCTTCTCCCAATATTCCAGTATCGGATTATATGTAAGAGGATACCTAATCGCCCCGGCCATCGATGAAGTCCTCGAATCCATCAGATTTAGGCGCTGGCTTCTCTGTCTTTGGCAGGCAGTCCATCAGAATTTTCATAGCTGCCGTCTGTTTCTGCGACATCTGCAGATACAGTTGCGCATCAGGACTCTGTTTCGTACCGTACTGGTTCTCACCGTTTTTGTATTCAACGGTGGTTCCTTCTCTGATGATCTGTTCTCTCAGATCCTGCATGGTTATCGTCATGAAAGCGACATCTTCGATAGTGGTAAAGGCCAATTTCTTTTTATTTTCGTCAATATCTTTAAACAATCTTTTAAGTCTTCTGACTTCTTTTTCAATTCTCTTAGTTTTGTCTAAATACTCCGAAACGCTGTCATATTCAGCCTCCCGGCGTGCCATCTCTTCTACGCAATCGTCGTAATCGACCATATATACCACACCCCCTTTATGAGTACCTGCGTGTTAAATCAATGTAGGCGTTCGGTCGTCCTTTTTGAAAAATACGATGAATTTTACGGGGGGAGTACAGGAATCACGTCTCCATCTTCCGTAAATCTGTATCTGTTCTGCACCGGTTTGATAGCTTCTTCTTTTGGATTCTCTTTGTTGTGGCAAACGTGGCAATCGTACTTGAGATTAGAAAAAGACAGAGTTATATCCGGGTTGTTTATATTGTCCGGCGATAACTCTGTCTTATGATGTACGATGTATCCTGGCTTCTGGTGACATGTTTCACACATGCCTCCGTCTATGGATTGACGGTACTTGATGTATGCGGCTCTACATCGTTTCCACTGCTTGCTGTTATAAAAACTTTTTGCAAATTCTCTTGCCATTGCTTTCTCCTTTTTAGGAGCGCTAGGGCAACCAGCGCTCCCGCTGTTAAAGCTTGAGGAAAATTACCCTGGTAAGTTTTTGGTTACTGTCGTAACCGATCAGGACACCAGGTATCGAACCTGGGCATTGGTATGTTTCGCCGCCTATACTGATGCCTTCCGTATATGTCCTGTTGCAGTCTGGTTTCCCAGACCGTTACACAAAGGAGTCTATGAATTGAAGTAGATGATTGCTCCATTTGTAATTATATCAGAGTCTTTATAATTTTGGTACTATGACATTCACTGACATTTACTGACATTCCACGACATTCGCTGACAACTTTATTTTGTCAACGGCATTTCCGTGTATTCTCATTACCTGTCTCTCAGAGTATGTCATATCCTTCGCTATTCTCTTCCAGTCCTTCCCACCAATGTAAATAAGTGTAAGGACTTTCTTTTCCTTCTGATCTTCAAGAGCATCTATTGCTTTCTCTGTTTCCTCATATATCTTTGACAGTTCTGCTTCTCTATTCTTTCTTTCTTCGACTGCTGCCAGGTACTGCTTCTCAATTGCCTGGCATCTCATTTCCTTCAACTCTGATTCTTTAATCCTTGCTTCTTCCACCTTTGCCTTGCAGGTTCTGTATCTTTCCAGATACTTAATCTTCCAGGCATTTTTCTTTTCTCTTTCCATTTTTCTTTCCTTTCGCTTTTACGAATATGCCTTTTTCCTTGCATTGTAAAAGAGTGCATCCCCTCATGTGTCCAGTCTTTCCGATATAGTCACATGTTCCCATTCCGATCGCCTTTGTATTTTGTATCAGGAAATACTTGCAGTACTGACATTGTTCGTATTTCAACCTGCATACATCATACTCGTCCATCTTCTCCCATGGAGTTTCCGGTGATATTTCCTTTATTCTTCTCTTCTTTTTCTTCATCTGGTCCTCCCTCCTGTTCTTCTTCATTCACCTTGGCTTCCAGCTTTTTAACAATTTCCTCTGCTCGCTTTTCTCCGATTCCTTTTACGCTCAGCAGAACTTCCTTTATTTCTTTTGATGTCAGACTTTCTCTTTTCACTGACTCTCTTCCCTGATCATACAGGTTCTTGCAGAAGTTGTTGAACTGCTGCCGGTCCATCTTCTTCACTAACTCATATTGTTTTCGATTAATCCCTCTCTCTAAAACTATATTCTTTGACTTATTCATCTCTTTTTCCTTTCAGCTTTAATTCATCATAAATACCTTTTCCGCTTCTTTTATTGCCTGCTGTGTCTCTTTATATTCGCACATGTACTTGTTTCCAACCTTAAGTTTAATCCAGGAACATTTATTACAAGGAAATTCTCCTACTACTTCTGTCTTTGCATTGCACTCGCGGTAGTCGTTTACCATCTGCGGCGTAATCTTTAACGTCATCCTCATCCCATTTTTAATTCCGTAGTCATACCAAAGTGATTGTTTAAATCCGTTCGCATTTGGGTATCTCAATATCATCGAAGCTTTTATAGCGTCTTTTAAATTATAGATACTTGAACCCTCATCCGCATATGTCATAATGTTTCCATCTATGTGTATGATTGCTTCTTTGGTGATCATTCTCGGAACATTTGGTCTTAGCCACTTCTTTCCTTCTTTCTCTGCCAGTTCTGAAATCTTATCAAACTCTTCCTGATTCTGGCAGAGGATTTTCATTCCGTCTCTGAACATTTCCTTCTTCCTTTCTTGACTACTCTGGTCTCAGCTACTCTATACGCTCTTGACTCTCCAAGATTTGTGTCCGTCTGCAGATATCCATCTTCAATTAGCCAGATCGCATGTCTTCTTGCTGTTTCTCTGGATATTCCCACTCCATCTGCGATTTCTTTCACAGATGGAGCATATGTATGCTTATTTATGTATCTGACTATATAAGTGAATACTTCTTCTCGGTTCTCCAGTCCCATTACGGTTGCTCTATTCATATTTATGCCTTTCTTGCATTCCTGTGTTAATCGCTCTTTGTGTCCAAGTTGGACACGTCAGTTTCTATTTCTTCGCATCCTCCCATCCAGCATCTTCCGTTATCTTCTCTTGCGCAGATACATTTTCCACAATCCCCGTGGATATTGTGGATATATTGCTGTAAGGTCTTCAATGCCATAGCTGCTAATTCTTCTGTTATGTCCAGATTCTCTGACTTTGGCTGGTGTAATTCCATTAGATAATTCTTCTTTGGTTCCTTGTTTCCAGATATCATCTCGCGAATGTATTTATGCGGGATATTACAATTAACTGCATTTATAAGCATATCTCTCTGAGCTTCTGCGTATCCGCCTGCTCTATTTTCTATAATTGTTTCTCTCTTTACTTCGTTAAGCGGCATTACCTTTCTCCTTTCATTGCAAATCGTTTCTGGCCAATTCTGTTGTATTCGTCAAATATCTTTTGAAATTCTGTCTCCCATTCCTCTCCGTGTCCTGCTTTCTCTCCTGCTGCCACGTGGGCCAGCTCATGAGCAAATATCTCTGTTGCATCCTTGATGCTTAGATCTGCACTGATTGCAATTACAGGATCTTTATCTTTTGTAAACTGGGTGTATCCAAATACTTCTTTTCCATCTTCATCTTCCATTCCATCTTCGATGCAGGCTCTGTATGTTTTATCCGGATATAAATTTCGAAAAGCCTCATTCAGAATTTCAAACGGTGAATTTGCAAAAATCATTTTTTCTATTTCCTCCCGTATTTCAAAATTCTGTTCCGACATAAGTCCCAGTCTATCCAGATTGAGTCATTCTTTTTTAGCGCCGTATCCACGCAGTCTACCTTGTATTTGTGCTCAATTGCATAATTTCCGATGTATGATTGTCTGATTCTTTCCGCAGAACATTTTAATAATTTTGCGATTTCTCTGGCCGGAGAAGCATGAATGATAATCCGTCCAGTAGTTGCATCTTTGACTTCATATAAGTTCATTTTTTCTCCTTGTAGAATCTGCAATTTCGGCATTTCTGTCTGGTGGTTACGAATCTTCCTTTGATTATATTCATGTTCGGGCATGTTGGGAGGACATATACTGCAAGCTGGCCGATCTGTCCGGTGCTGTGTTTACAGGTCTTTGCTCTATTATCATCCATATTGTGTGTCTCCGTTTTCCTTTAATACTTCCTTATTCTCCTGTTTCGTGTAAGAATTTGAGTTACATGTATCATGTTCTCTGTATTTCTTGCGTAATTCATGCCTTTATACAAGCATTCTTCTACTTTTCTCATAGTTTCTTCCACTGTTTTATTTATTTCTTCGGGTTCAAATCTGCAGCATATACGTCCTTTAAACACCTTGTTTAACACAGAGATAATCTCCGGTTTGGTATATTTCTTTTTCTCTGGCGTTTTATGATATTCCTTTCCAGAAAGTTTCATCCATTTTGGTGGATTGTTTCCGGTCATTTTCTTAAATAGTTTCTTTTTCTGTCTGAGATTCATGGTTCTCCTTTCTGATCAAGTACTCGGCCACACCGATAACCGCAGATCTTATCGCATCCATAACAACACTGTTCTTTGCAGATATCAGATAATTCCAGGTATGTATCACTTCTTTCGACCAGTTCCTGAAGCATCAATTCCTTTTTTGAAAATTGATATTTCCATGTTCAGTCTTTTTCCTCTTTTCTCATAATTTCTTTTACGCATTCCATACAGTAACAGCCTTCCTGCCCCTGTATCTTATATAAGAAGCACACCCAGTGTCTGTTCCAAATGCCTTTATCCTCGCATCCCTTACAACTACTTTGCCCGTTTCCTTCGCAACGCATTATTTTTAACATTTATTTGGTCTCCTTATATGGTTCTGGAAGTGGCATCCAGGCAATAATACTGTCCTCCGCATAATATTGTGTTTCTTCCAAGCTATACCAGCCATGTCCAATTGGATGTCCTAGTACAGTTCTCTCGCAAGAACCATATCCTACCATACAAACTTTTATTCCGTTCTTAAACGTCACTAGATACGTTCCATCTTCTTCCGGCAGTCTCTCATCTACTGGAATCCAGCCATCATCTTCATCCTGTTGAATCATATCGAAATATTCGTTTTTCCATGCGATAACATTCTCAAGCGAATATGAGCTATATCCAACATTGAAATAATTATTTCCGAGTTTCTTATATTTCAGCGAATAATAAGGCTTTCCACCAATTACCTGGACAACAATATCAAGGTTTGTAACTTTGTTTTTCATTTATTATCATTCTCCTTATATGGATTCGGAAATGGTTTCCATGCGATAACGGTACC
>OODQ01000743.1_pt1 | contig 19841 bp, 15 predicted proteins | sample 1671321 | NCBI WGS metagenome assembly OODQ01 (sample SAMN06348144, study PRJEB24527) | human gut metagenome | biome: human gut; feature: ankylosing spondylitis patient; material: feces | host: Homo sapiens | place: China | collected 2015-10
AAAGGTAGGAGTTCAAAGAGGAAGGAAAACCGCAGGTTGTCCTTCCTTTTTGCCCCCGCGCGGCGGGCGCCGCGACGTTCCCGCCGCCCGCAGGCGGCGAATCCCCCGCTGAGGTTCAGCGAAAAACTTCCCGCCCGTTAGGGACGAACACGCTGACGCAGTTCGCGCACCCCGCTCAGCCGGTGCAAAGAAAAAACGCAGAGGAAACCCTCTGCGTTTCGCATTAAAGCAATTTGAGCTGCTTATCCGGCAGATCCTCATCCGTAAGCAATGCACCGATGGACGGAATACTGCGGCAGCGGTAGCGCGCGTTATCGCTGAGCGCGGCGTCCTCAGTGCGGCACGCCCGCGTAATGGTATGCTTGCCGCGCAGCACCATGGTCTGCACGCCCTGCGTGGAACGGGTTGTCTTGACATCGAGCATGCTCGCGCGGAACGTGAGCGCACGGTTGGCAGTCGAGAACATGGTGATCTCGCTCTCCTCCTCGATTGGGTGGAAGAACGCCACAGCCGGCGCCTTATCCGAGTACGCGCCTGTCAGGCGGCGTCGGTTGGTCTTGGTCTCGAAGGATTCCATAGAAAACCGGGCTGCCTTGCCGTTTTTGAACACAACGACCATACTGCCCTTGTAGTCACCCGGCAGGACGGCATAAACCGGCATTTCGCCCTCGTCCATCTCCAGCTTGGACGCAAGGTAATCACCGAGCACAGACGCCTTGCTGTCCTCAAAATCGTACAGGTGCGCCTTGTACGCCTGCTGCATATTGGTGAAAAAGATAATTTCGTTCTTGTTGGTCGCCTCAGCCGTCCAGAACACCTCATCGCCCTCTTTGAGCTTATGGTCCTGCGACATACGCCACGACTGCGGCGTAATCTTCTTGAAGTAGCCCTCGCGGGTGAGGAACAGCAGCACCGGATAATCCTCGATGTGATCCTCCTCGTCGAACTGCTGCACGTTGTCCGCGGTGATGATGCGCGTGCAGCGCTCGGAGGGGTACTTCTTGATGATCTGCTCCAGCTCCTTGATGATGATATTGCGGATTTTCGCCTTGGATTTAACGATTTCCTCCAGCTTTTTAATCTCGTTTTCGAGTGCTTCGGTCTCCTGCGTGCGCTTCAGGATATATTCCTTGTTGATGTTGCGCAGACGGATATCCGCAATAAATTCGGCCTGGATTTTGTCGATGCCGAAGCCTTCCATCAGGTTCGGGATAACATTTGCGTCCTCTTCGGTCTCGCGGATGATTTTAATCGCCTTGTCGATATCGAGCAGGATTTTGCGCAGACCGAGCAGCAGATGCAGCTTGTCCTTCTTCTTGTTGAGGTCGAAGAACACGCGGCGGCGAACGCATTCGGTGCGCCACGCTGTCCACTCATCGAGCAGCTCGGCTACGCCGAGCACGCGCGGCATGCCTGCGATCAGCACGTTGAAGTTGCAGGAGAAGCTGTCCTGCAGGGTGGTCATCTTCATCAGCTTGGCCATCAGCTTTTCCGGGTCGGTGCCGCGCTTGAGGTCGATGGCGATCTTCAGACCGGAAAGGTCGGTCTCGTCGCGCACATCGGCAATCTCGCGCACCTTGCCGTTCTTGACCAGCTCGGCGATCTTGTCGATGATGGCCTCGATGGTGGTCGTGTACGGAATCTCCGTGATCTCGATCAGGTTGTCTTTCTTGTTGTACGCCCATTTTGCGCGCACCTTGAACGAGCCGCGTCCGGTGCGGTAGATGGCACGCATTTCCGCTTCATCGTAGATGAGGTCGCCGCCGGTGGTAAAATCCGGCGCGGGCAGCGTGGAAAGGATGTCGTGCTCGGGATTTTTGATAAGCTCGATGGTCGTGCGGCAGACTTCCGCGAGGTTAAAGCCGCAGAAATTGGATGCCATGCCGACCGCAATGCCGGTATTCGCGGACACGAGAATGTTCGGGTAGGTCGTCGGCAGCAGCGTCGGCTCCTTCATCTCGCCGTCATAGTTATCCACAAAATCCACCGCGTCGGTGTCGATATCGCGGAACAGCTCAGCACAGAACGCATCCAGCTTGGCCTCGGTATAACGCGGCGCGGCGTATGCCATATCGCGCGAGTATACCTTGCCGAAGTTGCCCTTGCTGTCCACAAACGGCATGAGAAGCGCCTCGTTGCCGCGTGTCAGGCGCACCATGGTCTCGTAGATAGCCGCATCGCCATGCGGGTTCAGCTTCATGGTCTGACCCACGATGTTCGCAGATTTGGTGCGGTTGCCGTTCAGCAGGCCCATCTTGTACATGGTGTACAGCAGCTTGCGGTGGGACGGCTTGAAGCCGTCAATCTCCGGAATCGCGCGGGACACGATAACGCTCATCGCGTACGGCATGTAGTTCTCGCGCAGCGTGTCCGTGATGCGCTGATCGACCGAAGGGTGTTCTTTATATACTTTTGGTTCGTCGGTTTTCTTTTTTGCCATTATGCTCTCCCGTTCATCTCAGGAACTTATTCTCTGAATTTCGATTCTAAGTATTCTCTCGCTTTATCTGTTAATTCCAAATATGCCTGTTGCCGATGACTACGCAGAAGCGTTTCCAACGGCTTATTCGTTCCCTGCGAAGAAGCATACATATCTGTACCTAATGCTTCCACCACCTCATACAGCGGTACGCCATATTGAATGGTCTTGCTTACTTCCGGAAGGGCTTGTTCATTATACAACTCAATAAAATACGGCCATTGGCAATCTTCATCTAATTTGTTTTCTTCCTTAAATTCATGGCAAAACGCTTGCGCTACAATAATCGGGCAGGCTTTTCCATTCTTATCCCACGAATGCAATGCCAAAAAGATTTTATCGCCTTCTTGTATTTTCCGCGGCTTATGCTTCTCCGAGAAATAAGTTGCACATTGCCTCTCTTTATTATAATCAAATGCATATGGCTGTATTTGATTCGGTTTATACGGCTTTCTCTGTGCAGAACTTGCCGAAAACTTTAGCCAGCAGCGATTCTGCGTTTTTTTCTTCGGCTTCAACTGCAAAAAATCCTGTACAGTATCATTTTCTTCCACAGTCGCTTTATGCGACAGCTCCGCACCTAAATCTCCAGTTTTATCTACCGTTGAAGCATTCTTTTTCTTATCCTTGCAAAGCTGCTGCACTTTCTTTTTTACGGTATGAAGCCATTCTCCCGTAACTATGCCTTTGTGGTCAGCTTCTATCGCCGCGCGCATATCTGCAAAATATTCATCGCATTTTTGAAACAACTGTGATTCATCAGTCGCAATAAGAGACAATTCATGGTTGCCCTGCAAACCGCCATTCGTAAAATTGGCAGAACCCAGTATCACTATACGATTGTCTATTAAATAGAGTTTTGTATGCAGATTTTTCAGTGCCAAGACTTTTGCACCCGCTTGATGCAGTTCAATCAAAGCGTCAATATCACTTACACCGGTCGCAAAATTTTCATAATTAAACCGTGAAATCAGTACACAGTCTACCTTATTCTTTTGAATAATCTGTGCTAACCTATGTGCTGGTTGCTTTTTGATAAATGGTGTAACAATATAGATTCTTTGCTGACTTTCACCCAAAGCATTTAATACACTTTCACGGTGATTATCCGTCAATAATTCAATAGACATTGCGCATTCCTCGCATATCTTACGAAATATCCGCCAGCTCGAGATAATCCGCGCCGTTCTCGGCAATATACTCCTTGCGTCCGGCGAGGTTGTCGCCGAGCAGCAGGTCGAACATTTCGCTCGTGGCAGCCGCTTCATCCGGCGTAATGCGGATCAGGCGGCGGTTTTCGGGGTTCATGGTGGTCTCCCACATCATTTCGGGCTGGTTCTCGCCGAGACCCTTGGAGCGCTGGATAAGAATCTTTTTGCCCTCCAGCTTTTTGAGGATAGCCGCTTTTTCGCTCTCATCGAACGCAAAATAGCTCTTGTCACGGTAGGTGATCTCATACAGCGGCGACTCCGCAATATAAACGTAGCCCTGTTCGATGAGCGTCGGCACCAGACGGTACAGCATGGTCAGAATGAGCGTACGGATCTGGAAGCCGTCCACATCGGCATCGGTGCAGATGATGATACGGTGCCAGCGCAGGCTTTCGAGGTCGAACGCAGAAAGGTCCTTTGCCGCCTTGCCGCGCACCTCGACACCGCAGCCGAGGACTTTGAGGAGGTCGGTTATGATGTCATTCTTAAAGATTTTATCGTAATCCGCCTTGAGGCAGTTGAGGATTTTGCCGCGCACCGGCATGATGGCCTGAAATTCACTGTCGCGGCCCTGCTTTACCGAACCGAGCGCGGAATCACCCTCGACGATATACAGCTCACGGCGGGACGCATCCTTGGTGCGGCAGTCCACGAACTTCTGCACACGGTTAGCGAGGTCAATATTGCCGGACAGCTTCTTTTTTATATTCAGACGCGCCTTTTCCGCCTGTTCGCGGCTGCGCTTGTTGATCAGGATCTGCTCGGCGATCTTGTCGGCCTCGGCCTTGTTCTCGATAAAGTAGATCTCGAGTCCTTCCTTGAGGAACTCGGTCATGGCCTCCTGGATGAACTTGTTGGTGATGGCCTTCTTGGTCTGGTTCTCATAGGAGGTCTGGGTGGAGAAGCAGTTTGTGACAAGCACGAGGCTGTCGAAAATATCCTGATAAGTGACCTTGCTCTCGCTCTTGTTGTACTTGTTGTTCTGCTTGAGATACGCATCAATGGCAGACACGAACGCCGAGCGAACGGCCTTGTCCGGTGCACCGCCGTGCTCCAGCCACGAGGAGTTGTGGTAGTACTCGATCTGCGACACCGCCGAGGAGAAGCAGAACGCGCACGACAGCTTCACCTTGTACTCGGCCTTGTCGGCGCGGTCGCGTCCGCGTCGTTCGCCCTCGAGGAACTGCACCGAGGTCAGCGGATTTTCGCCTGCCAGCTCGGTCACATAGTCCACAATGCCGTTCTGATAAAGAAATTCGGTGGTCTCGTAGCTGCTTCCCACCTGATTTTTCAGCACAAACTTGATATGGCTGTTGACGACCGCCTGCCGCTTGAGCGTATCCAGATAATAATCCACAGGGATGTTGATATCCGTGAAGACCTCAAGATCGGGCTTCCAGCGGATGGTCGTGCCGGTTTTGCGCGCGTTCGTCGCCTTCTTGGTGTAGCCTTCCTTGGTGCCGGTCTTGTTTTCGCCCTTTTCAAAGTGCAGGCCGTACTCGAAGCCGTCACGGATGACGGTGACGTCCATGTACTCCGAGGAATACTGCGTCGCGCAGGTGCCGAGACCGTTGAGGCCGAGCGAAAACTCATAGTTTTCGCCGGTGTCGTTCTTGTACTTGCCGCCTGCGTACAGCTCGCAGAAGACCAGTTCCCAGTTGTAGCGCTGCTCGTTTTCGTTCCATTCGATCGGGATACCGCGGCCATGGTCAGCGACTTCGATCGAGCCGTCCGCATAGCGTGTGGTGACGATCTCGGTGCCGTGGCCCTCTCGCGCCTCGTCGATCGAGTTGGACAGGATCTCAAAGACCGCGTGCTCACAGCCCTCCAGTCCGTCCGAGCCGAAGATAACGCCCGGGCGCTTGCGCACACGGTCCGCGCCCTTCAGCGAGGAGATGCTTTCATTGCCGTAAGACGGCTTTGCTTTGCTCATATATACTTTAACTCCCAATTTCCGAAGTTTTACTTACTTTATTATATCTGTTCAGATATGAAATAGTCATTTATATCAATTTTACACCATATCATTGTTTATGTCAACAAAACAGAACAATTGTTCTGTTTTCGCAAGCCATAGAAATGCTAAAACCAGACAAATCACTGCCTTGCCCCCCATTTTGCCCGAACGCAAAAATGCGCGCTCTCAGTTCCTGCTGAAAGCGCGTTGTATGGGGCAACACCGCGCAATTAAAGCAGCGGCTTCTTACACAGGCTCCGGCCGCGCTGCCGCGGTACTTTGCGGAAATTGTATGGTATTGCCTAATGGGTGTCTTGCACCTCTTGTTTTTGGACTGTCCGGGAGCCTGCGCGGTATTCCGTCCCACAGGGCCAGACAGATTTTTGAAGGATTGACTGCTCACACAGTCGGAGAAAAAGATTCCCTATGAAGTATCTATTTTTAAAGGGATGGCAAGTGGTTTTTAGCACTCAGCTTGCTGTTCCCTTGCTGTGATTACAGGATACAGGAATCCCATGTCTAAAGTATGTAGAAAGTTTGAAGAAACCGTAAACATACCGTTTCTAAATTGAAAATGACGCGACCGCAAACCCGATACGTTCATTCTCAATTCAAAAGTGCTGTAACCTCTTCCAAGGTGTTCGCAAAATAGATTTTCTTCTGCCGTTCTTTGGTGGACAGCTCCATCTCGATCATGTGGTCGAGCAGTGCCTTCATATGGTCGTAATAGCCGTTGAGATTATAGAAAATGCACGGTGCATCCAGCTGGTTCAGTGCCAACTTGCTCATCACCTCGGCGATTTCCTCGAGCGTGCCCGTACCGCCCGGAAAGGCGATGAACGCGTCTCCAAGCTCGATCATTTTGGTTTTGCGATCGGTCATATCCTCGGTGACGATCAGCTTGGTCAGACCGTCCAGCTGCAGCTCTTGCTCGATAAAAAAGCGCGGCTCTACGCCGATGACCTTACCGCCTGCGGACAGTGCGCTCTCCGCGACCGCGCCCATCAGACCGACCCGTGAGCCACCGTAGACCAGTGTATGGCCGTGCTCGCCAATCCATGCGCCAAGCTCGCGCACGGCGGTTTTAAGGGCAGGCTCGCGGCCCTCGTTTGCACCCAGATATACGGTTATATTCATAATTTTGTCCTCCATTATACAGGTGTATGCAGGGTTATCGGCGGTAATGCCGGAAATTCTGATTTGCTAATTTGCACCAGCTAATCGGGGTACGCAAACTGCGTAAGCGGGTTCGTGCGCCCTGCTGGGGCGGTGCAGAAAAAAGAAAAGAGCAGACGTTTACACATCTGCTCTCTGGAAATTCTATTTTAGCGGAACTTCTTCTTCTTTGCGCGTGCAGCCTCAGACTTCTTGCGGCGCTTTACGCTCGGGCTTTCATAATGCTCACGCTTGCGGAGCTCGGAAAGCGTACCCGCCTTGGCACACGAACGCTTGAAGCGACGCAGTGCGCTGTCAATAGACTCATTTTCCTTGATGCGGATCTCCGACACAGTTTTCCCTCCCTCCGCACGTTCCCCTCATGGGGATCGCTTAGCACAGTTTGTATACATCCGTACACAAAACCGTAAGGATATTATATCGAATTTCCGCGTCAATGTCAACTACTTTTTCCCGTAGTTTTCGATTTTTTCTTTTTGACGCGGAAATCCGGCATTCCTTCTCACTTTACGACAAGGTTTACGATCTTGCCCGGAACAACGATCTGCTTTACGATCTGCTTGCCCTCGATGGCGTGCTGTACCTTTTCCTCTGCCAGTGCGGTGTCAATCGCAGTCTGCTTGTCGGCATCGACTGCCAGCTTGATGGTGCACTTCAGCTTGCCGTTTACCTGTACCGCCAGTTCTACCATGCTCTCGACGGTCTTGGCCTCGTCGTAGGTCGGCCACGGTGCTACAGAGAGCAGACCGGTCTCGCCCATCTGCTGCCACAGCTCCTCGGTGATATGCGGTGCAAACGGATTGAGCAGTGCCAGGAAGGTCTTGTACTCAGCCTTGTTTACGCCCTTGTCGTAGAACTCGTTGAGCATGGTCATCAGCGCTGCGATAGCCGTGTTGGCCTTGAGGTTGTCTGCATCCTCGCCCACCTTTTTGATGGTACGGTTCATAAGAACCTCGTGCTGCTCGGAGTAGGTATCGCCGTCCTGCACCTTGTCAGCCAGCGCCCATACGCGCTCGAGGAAACGGCGGCAGCCCTTGATGGACTTCGGGCTCCACGGAGCAGCCTTCTCAAAGTCGCCGATGAACATCTCGTACAGACGCATGGTATCTGCGCCGTAGGTGTCAACGATCTCGTCCGGGTTGACGACGTTGCCGCGGCTCTTGGACATCTTCTCGCCGTTCTCGCCGAGGATCATGCCGTGGCTGGTGCGCTTTGCATACGGCTCCTTGGTCGGCACTACGCCGATGTCATACAGGAACTTATGCCAGAAACGGCTGTACAGCAGATGCAGCGTGGTGTGCTCCATGCCGCCGTTGTACCAGTCAACCGGAGACCAGTATTTCAGTGCTTCCGGCGAAGCAAGCGCCTTGTCGTTGTGCGGGTCCATATAGCGCAGGAAGTACCAGGAGGAACCGGCCCACTGCGGCATGGTATCGGTCTCGCGCTTTGCCGGACCGCCGCAGCACGGACAGGTAGTGTTTACCCAGTCGGTCATGTGTGCCAGCGGAGATTCGCCGTTGTCGGTCGGCTCGTAGCTGGTTACGTTCGGCAGCTCAAGCGGCAGCTGATCCTCCGGCAGAGCCACATAGCCGCACTTGTCGCACTTGACGATCGGAATCGGCTCGCCCCAGTAACGCTGACGGGAGAATACCCAGTCACGCAGCTTGTACTGCACCTTGGCATGGCCGATGCCCTTTTCACCCAGCCACTCGATCATAGCAGGGATAGCGTCCTTAACGGTCTTGCCGTTCAGGAAATCGGAATTTACCAGAATGCCGGTTTCGTCCTTTGCGGTGAACGCAGCCTTCTGGACATCCTCGCCGCCGGAAACAACCTCGATGATCTCACAGCCAAACTTCTTAGCAAACTCCCAGTCGCGGTCATCGTGCGCCGGGACAGCCATGATGGCACCGGTGCCGTAGCCCATCAGTACATAGTCGGAAACGAAAATCGGGATCTGCTTGCCGTTTACCGGATTGATTGCTGCAACGCCGTCCAGCTTAACGCCGGTCTTGTCCTTATTCAGCTCGGTGCGCTCGAAGTCGGACTTGCGGGCAGCCTCCTCGCGGTACGCGCGAATGTCCTCGATGTTGTTCAGCTTGTCTGCCCACTGCTCGATCATCGGGTGCTCCGGGGAGATTACCATGTAGGTCGCGCCGAACAGGGTGTCCGGACGGGTGGTGTAAACGGTCAGCGTATCGCCCTCAGTGGTCTTGAAATCCACCTCAGCGCCGGTGGAACGGCCGATCCAGTTGCGCTGCTGAATCTTAACGCGTTCAATATAATCCACATCATCCAGATCGTCGATCAGACGCTGTGCGTACTTGGTGATGGCGAGCATCCACTGGCTCTTGGTCTTGTGAACGACCTCGCTGCCGCAGCGCTCACAAACGCCGTTGACAACCTCCTCGTTCGCCAGAACGCACTTGCAGGAGGTGCACCAGTTTACGCTCATTTCCTTCTTGTAGGCCAGGCCCTTCTTGAACAGCTGCAGGAAAATCCACTGGGTCCACTTGTAGTAGCTCGGGTCGGTGGTATTGATCTCACGCGACCAGTCGAACGACAGACCAAGGCTCTTGAGCTGGCTCTTGAAGCGTGCGATGTTCTTCTTGGTGACCTCTGCCGGATGAACATGGTTCTTGATGGCAAAGTTCTCAGTCGGCAGACCGAATGCGTCCCAGCCCATCGGATACAGCACGTTGTAGCCCTGCATGCGCTTTTTGCGCGCAACGATATCCAGCGCGGTGTAGGAGCGCGGATGGCCTACATGCAGACCCTGACCGGACGGGTACGGGAACTCAACGAGTGCATAGAACTTCTCCTTGTCCGAGTCATTCTCGGCGCAGAAGCACTGCTTCTCATCCCAGATGTCCTGCCATTTCTTCTCTACTTGTTTATGATCGTACTTCAACGGATTCTCCCCCTAAAGTGAGTTTTTGATTTTGAGCGCGACAACGCGGCGGACACGTTTCCGGGGCCGCCGCATGTCGGTATTTTACTTGTCCTCGATACCCAGCTCTTCAAGCGTTACCGGCGTGCCGTCCTTCCACAGGTTCTCCAGATTGTAGAACTTGCGTGCCTCCGGCATGAATACATGCAGTACAGCGCAGCCGTAGTCCAGCAGCATCCACTGTGCGGATTCATAGCCCTCGGTGTGGTGCGGCATCTCGTCGTGATCGTACTTCAGGTGCCACTCTACATTGTCCGCCAGTGCCTTAACCTGCGTAGTGGAGGACGCAGAGCAGATGACGAAATACTCGGTCAGCTCGGTCAGGCGCTCAACATGCAGCACCTCAATGCCCTGAGCCTTTTTCTCGATCAGCGCTTCGCAGATCGCCTTTACAGTTTCTTTTGCAGTCAAAGTATAAACTCCTTTTGTGCGGCAGAAAAGGGTTTGCCTTTCTGCCGATTATGATATATTGCCTTTATTATGCCTCGGGATCGTACGTTCCGCCGTCGTCCCCGCCGGAGGAAGCACCGCTGTCCTCTCCGCCGCCGGTGTAATCGCCGCCGGAGTAGTCGCCGCCGCTCTCCTCACCGGAGCCGCTGCCGTTGTCGCCGCCCGAGTAGTCATTGTTATCCGAATAATCGCCGTCCGAGCCGCTGTTGTCGTAGGATGGCTCATCGTAGCTGTAATCCGGTTCTTCGTAATAATCCTCGCTGTAATCGTACGAGCCGGAGGTGTCACCCCATACATTATCTTCCTCGCCCGAGCTTACATAGCCGCCCGAGTAAGTAGTGGTATCCGGTCCGCCGACAATGTCCAGCTTGGAGATCGACTCCTCGTAGGGGTTGAAATACTTGTTTACCAGTTCCAGCGTCTGGTCGTAATACGGGAAGAAGAACGAATACTGCACCGAGGTGCCCGCCGTGCTCATCTTTCCGTAGCCGGGCAGTGTAAAGAACTGAATGCTGCTGTTGTCGATCTGCATGGCCTGCATGCCCATCCACAGCAGCTCTCCGGCGCTGAAGTCGGTCTTGACGTTCTTGAACACGGCCTCTGCGATTGAGCGGATCTTGGTCACGTTCTTGATCTGCAGCACCTGACCTGCCAGCGACTTGAGGAACTTCTGCTGATTCTCTACACGGCCTTCGTCGCCGTTGGTGTACTGTACGGTGTAATCGTTGTTGTGTCTCCAGCGCAGGAAGCCGACGGTCTGCTTGCCGTCCAGATGCTGCTGGCCTTTTTTCAGGTCGATGTGCAGATTCTGCGACGGATCATCGTACTTCATATCGAACGGCACGTCATAATCCACGCCGCCGATCGCATCCACGATGGCTGCAATGCCGTCAAAGTTGACGATAACGTATTTATCCGGCCGGAAGCCCATCAGACGCTCGATTTCCTTGCCCGTCTGCTCGATGTTGCCGCCCTTGCCGCCGGTATCCATGCCGTAGGCCGCGTTGATCTTCTTGCTCGCGCCGGTTGCCGTGTTGTTGCACATGGTGTCGCGCGGGATGTTCATGACGTTGATGGTCTTATCCTTGGTATCCATGGTTGCGACCATCAAAGCGTCTGTTCGTGTTTCGTCCTCATCAACTGCGCCGACCACGAACGTAAACACATCGTCAATGCGGGTGCCCGAGTTGAGCAGGCTGCTCACATCGACCTTATCGCCGTTTTCCTTGTCCTTGATCGTCGCCTGCGGCGAACGAACGAACCACACCGCTGCAGCTGCTGCGCACGCGAACAGCACTAGCACAACCGCCATAATGATGGCAATGCGCTTGCCCTTCTGCCTGGGTGTCAGCTTCTTTTTCTCCTTCGGAGCCTTTCCCTTTTTGCCGCCCGGCTTGGGTGCCGAGATCGGCTGGTGGTTCCCTTCCGGCTTGGGCGCTGCCTGCTGTGCGGGAGCCTGTGCCGGAGTGCTGTCTCCGTTGCGGTTTTTCCTGCCGCCGCTTCCTCCGAATAGTTTCAAACGATTCCTGCCTCCATTTTACTTGTCCCGCCAGCTGACACCCTGCCGGATCATATCATTATAAGCGGCAATGGTATCACTGTGGATGAGTTTTCCGCGTGCGACCAACTCGGTCAGCGTCTGGTCATAGCAGTAGAGCAGGGCACTGTCGATATCGATCTGTGCCAGCTCACGCGCCTTGTCCACGCCGGGAAAATCACGAGTTTCTTCGATGTAATCCGCCAAATACAAGATCTTGTCAAGCAGCGTCATATGGTTCTTGCCGGTGGTGTGGCAGGCGATGGCATCGCAGATATCCTCGGGCATGTGGTATTCGGCCCGCGCGATGGCTGCCGCCGTCTTTCCGTGCAGCATTTTCGGCTCGCTTTTTTCGACGGTACAGGGTATTATACCGTATTTCTCGCATAAATTCAACTGTTCTTGCGGAGAAAGATATTTTGTTATGTCATGCAGAATGCCTGCAGTACCCGCTTTTTCCGGGTCCTCGCCGTACTTTTCTGCCAGCATGATCGCCGCACGCTCCACGCCGAGAGAGTGCTCATAGCGGTAGCCCTGCAGTCTGGAAAGGATACTTTTACGCATTTCTTCATTACATAACATAACTTTTCCCGCCTTTCTCTGTATTTCTTGCCGCAAAACTGCAGCTTTGCCGACAAGGAGGAACGAGCCGCAGGCTGTTCCTAAGTCATACAAAAATACTGGTTTTGAACAAGCTGCTGTATTTATCTGTCAAACCTGTATTTTACAGGCTTAATAGCCGTACAAATGCTTTTCTTCGATGTAATCCGCGACCGATTCCGGTGTATAGCATCGCAGTGCACCGCCCTGCCGCAGCTCGGTTGAGGAAATGGTCAGGCTGTCGCCCTGCACCAGTTCTACGGTTGCACCGAGCGAGTCCTTGAGCGCCGCCGCCTTTTCACGCAGCGCGTCCCAGTCCTCGTTTTCGCGGGCGCAGACAGCAAGCGAAGCCAGCCGCGCGATCTCGTCCGGCGCACGCCAGATCCTGTCAAACGAGAGCAGCATATCCGTGCCGACGATCAGGTGCAGGTCGGTCTCACCGCGTGCATGAAGCGCGCGGAGCGTGTCCACCGTGTAGCTTGCGCCGCCGCGGTCGATCTCGATGGTGTCGAGCTGCGCCCACGGTGTCTGCTCGGTCAGCAAGCGCACCATTTCGCACCGGTCCTCTGCGGAAGCGGTGTTCTCCGGCAGCGCCTTGTGCGGCGGAATATTGGTCGGAATGAACAGCACCCGATCTAAGTTCAGCGCACGGTGCGCGAGTTCCGCCGCGTGCAGATGTCCCAGATGCGGCGGATTGAACGTGCCGCCGAGAATCCCTGTTCTCATTTTACCAGAACGATCTTGCGCTTGTCCTCATCGCTGGACTGGCGGTACAGCACAAACTTGGAGCCGATGCACTGTACAGCGTCCGCGCCGGTGGCCTCACAGAGCGCCTCGGATACCGTGCGCGGCGTCAGCATCGCACTCTCGAGCACCTTGCCCTTGACCAGTTCATGGGATTCGAGCAGCGCGTCCAGTTCGCGTTCTACCGCGTCGGTTACGCCTTCCTTGCCGATGATCAGCGTGACCGCCAGAGGGTTTGCCATTGCACGAAGCTGTGCGCGTTGTTTTGTGTTAAGCATAAATGTAAACTCCTGTAATTTCGTTATATTTTTTTCGTAGGGCGGGCTGCCCTACGGATTCGCTTATATTTTATCCTTTAAGACTTCTTTCAGCTTATTCAAAGCATTTGCCCGATGAGAGATTGTATTCTTGACCTCTGCGGGCAGTTCGCCGAAGGTACAGCCGTATTTCTCGACATAGAACAGCGGGTCATAGCCGAAGCCGCCTGCACCGTGGTTCTCGCGGAGCAGTTCTCCTTCACATTCACCGCGCACGGTGAGCGTTTCGCCGTCCGCAAGCACACACGCGATCGCGCACACGAAACGGCAGGCGCGGTTTTCCTTATCCTGCATATTTTGCAGCAGGAAGGCATTGCGGTCCTCGTCCGTACCCTCGCAGTAGCGCGCGGAGTAGATACCGGGAGCGCCGTCCAACGCATCCACGCACAGGCCGCTGTCGTCCGCGAGAGCGGGCAGACCGGTGAATGCTGCGGCGGATTTTGCCTTGATCATGGCGTTTTCCTCGAAGGTTTTGCCGTTTTCCTCGGGTTCGGGCGCACCCTCCGGCAGCGGAATGATTTCGATGCCGAGGCTGCTCACGATAGCGGACAGCTCTGCCAGCTTTTTCTTGTTATGGGAAGCAAGTACAAACTGCATTACAGACTTTCCCCCATCACCTTGGCCTGCTTGCGGCACAGCGTCAGGCAGCCGCGCTTGCCGAGTCCGAGCAGCTTGCGCAGCTCGGTATCCGTGAACGGACGGCCCTCGCCGGTGCCCTGCACCTCGATGAACTCACCCTTGCTCGTCATAACCACGTTGCAGTCCACGATGGCGTGGCTGTCCTCGGCGTAGTTGAGGTCGAGCACGGCTTCATCCTCAAAAATGCCGACCGAAACGGCTGCAACCTGTGCAGTGAGCGGCATCTTTTCGATCACGCCGTCGGCCAGCAGCTTTTTGCACGCAAGCCACAGTGCAACAAATCCGCCGGTGATGGACGCGCAGCGCGTGCCGCCGTCCGCCTGAATAACATCGCAGTCAATCGTGATCTGGCGCTCACCGAGTGCTTCGCGGTCAACGACCGCACGCAGCGCACGGCCGATCAGGCGCTGAATCTCGCTCGAGCGACCGTCCAGCTTGAGCGACTTGATATCGCGTTTTTTGCGGGTGCTGGTCGCACGCGGGAGCATCGCGTACTCGGCGGTTACCCAGCCGAGGCCCTTGCCCTCGAGGAACGGCGGTACCTTTTCCTCGACCGACGCGGTGCAGATGACCTTGGTGTTGCCCATCTCGACCAGCACCGAGCCTTCCGCGTACATCGTGTAATCAGTGGTAATCTTCACCGGACGCATTGCGCCCTTGGTTCTTCCGTCAGGTCTCTGCATTTTCATCCTCCTCGGTCTGTTCCTCATCGTTTTCTGCGTTTTCATGAACCGGCGGCAGGATGGCCTCCAGGAATGCCGCACGATCAAAGTCGATCAGATCGTCAATGCCCTCGCCAACGCCGACCAGCTTGACCGGCACGCCGAGTCCTGCCGAAATGGCGATCACGATGCCGCCCTTAGCGGTGCCGTCCAGCTTGGTGAGGATGATGCCGGTCAGCTCGGCAGCCTTGTTGAACTCCTCGGCCTGATGAACCGCATTCTGACCGGTGGTCGCGTCCAGCACGAGCAGCGTTTCGCGCGAAGCGTCCGGCAGCTCGCGGGAGATAACGCGATCGATCTTCGCCAGCTCGTTCATCAGGTTGGCCTTGTTGTGCAGACGGCCTGCCGTATCCACGATGATAATATCGCTGCCGCGTGCCTTGGCCGCCGAGATGGAGTCGAACACAACAGCTGCCGGGTCTGCGCCCTCGCCGTGGCGTACGATGTCCGCACCGGCGCGTTTAGCCCAGATTTCCAACTGGTCAGCAGCCGCCGCGCGGAAGGTATCCGCCGCCGACAGCATAACCTTTTTGCCCTCATTGACATAGCAGGCCGCCAGCTTGCCGATCGAGGTCGTCTTGCCGACACCGTTGACGCCGATCACCAGAATGACCGCTGGCTTGCCGTCCGTATTCAGCGGCTGGTTGTCGAGCATATTGTCGGTCAGCACCTCGCGGAGTAAATCGCGCAGTTCGTCCGCCGTGGTGGTCTTGCGCAGCTTGGCGCGCTTTTCGACCTCAGCGACGATCTTCGCCGCCGTGGACGCACCGACGTCCGACAGGATGAGTGCTTCTTCCAGCTCCTCGAGCAGATCATCATCCACCTTGACAAATGCCGCGAACACGCTGTCCAGCGAGTGGTTCACCGCATCCGATGTTTTCTTTAAGCCCTGCTTAATTTTATCAAAAAATCCCATGCTTATCTCCTTATGTTTATCTTGCAAATCAGGAATCAGTAATTATTTACCGTAGTAGTTGATACGCCAGTTCTCCCAGTCTGTGCGGTCAATCCGCTCACCCCAGAGAACATAGCCGCGCGCATGTCCCCAGTGCCGAAACTCAACCGGATGCCGTGCCGCATAGCCGTCTGTCGTAAGAGAGCCGTTCGGCAATCGTCTTTCCACATCCAGCCGGTACGGATATTTTTCGCTTCGCATATCCATTGCCGCAATTCTCCATTTTCCATTCTCAATTTTCCATTATTTAATGGTATTTTTGAGCCGTTTTTCCGCCTCAGCCAGATTGAGCATCAGCATTTTGGAGACGCCCTGCTCCTGCATGGTCACGCCGTAGAGCATATCTGCTTCTTCCATTGTACCACGTCTGTGGGTAATTACAATAAATTGTGTCGAATCTGTCAGGCGGCGAATGTATTTTGCAAACCGCTGCACGTTTACATCATCGAGCGCGGCTTCGATCTCATCAAGCACGCAAAACGGCGTAGGCCGCAGCTTGAGGATCGCAAAGTACAGCGCAATAGCGACAAACGCCTTTTCACCGCCCGAGAGCAGCGTAATCGTTTTCACCGCCTTGCCCGGTGGAGACACGCGGATGTCGATACCGCAGTTCAGGATATCCGAGGTATCGGCAAGCTGCAGTTCGGCGTGTCCGCCGCCGAAAATCTCGCGGAAGGTATCGCGGAAGTACACATTCAGCTTGGCGAACTCAGACGCGAAAATCTCCTTCATGCTGACGGTCAGCTGGTCGATGACCTTGCGCAGATCGGTCTGCGCGGTCTCGAGGTCGTCCTTCTGCTCCCGCAGGAAGCTGTACCGCTCCTGCACACGCTGAAATTCGTCCACCGCATCCAGATTGACGTTGCCAAGCGCCCGCATTTTCACGCGCAGCTCCTGCACGCGGCCGCGCGTTTCACCGAGGTTTTCAATCGGTTTGGCAATCTCTGCCGCCGGTGTGGGTGTCAGCTCGTAGCTTTCCCACATTTTATCCAGAATCTGTGTTTCCTCGGTTTTCAGCTGTCCGGCGCGATTTTCCAGTCGGGCGGTCTCGCGTTCGAGTTCAAGGATTTCCTCGTTGCGGCTCTGTGCCGCCTTTTCCAGACGGACCCGTTCGCCCTCGGTCTGTTCGCGCCTGCCGGTCTGCCGCGCAAGCTGTTCGCTGAGCAGCCGGGCGGTTGTGTCGCGTCCGTGCTTGGCTGCGCGGACTTGGGTGAGTTCATCGGTCAGGCGTGCGATTTTCGCCGCAAAGCCTGCAATCGTCTGCTCCGCACCGGACACGCCCGCGTCGAGGTCGGCCTTGAGCCGCTCAAGTTCCGCGAGTGCGCGTGCTTCGCTGTCCTGCGCCGTGCGCGTCTCCGCGAGCGCGGTCTGCGCGGCTGTGATGCGCGAAGCCGTCTGCGCCAGCTGTTCCGCGGCGGCGTTCACTGCCATACGGTGCTCGGTGCAGACCTGCTCGGCAGCTGCAAGCGCCTGCTCTGCGGCAGACCGGCGCTCCGTGCAGGCGGCAAGTGTCTGTTCATACTTCTGCTGTGTCGCTGTGAAGTTAGTCTGTTCAGAAATCAGGCTGTCATACCGTTTCTGTAGGCTTTCCAACAGGAATTTATGCTGTTTTACCGAAGCAGCAAGTCCGGCTCTCTCCTGCTCCGCGTGCCGGCGGTCGGTTTCGATGGTCTGCGCCTGCCCGGCAAGCGATTCCAGTTCCTGCCTTGCATCCTGCTCGGTCTGTGCCAGCGTTTTGCGCTCCTGCTCGAGTGCGCGCACGCGCTCCTCGGCGGCGTGCAGGCGTTCCGCCCGCGCCAGTGCGCCGGTGCCGCGGGAGGCCGAGCCGCCTGTCATGGCGCCGCCTGCCTGCAGGATTTGTCCGTCTAAGGTGACAATGCGAAACCGGTGTCCGTACGCCTTTGCCAGCGCAAGCGCGGTGTCCATATTCTCCGAAATGACCGTGCGCGCCAGCAGATTGCACACAATATTCTTATATTTTTCATTAAATCTGACGAGAGCATCCGCGGTGCCGAAGCAGCCGTTCTGCCGTTCCAGGCCGGTCTCCCGCAGGCTGTTTGCCCGAATGGTATCCAGCGGCAGGAAGGTCGCGCGGCCGCCGTCCGTGCGCTTGAGGTACGAAATGCACTGCTTACCCACGCTCGTGCTGTCCACCACGATGGAGGACGCTGACGCACCGAGTGCAGTGTCGATTGCCGTCACGAACCGCTTTTCGGTCGTGATGAGCGCGGAAACCGGGCCGTGCACGCCGTTCATCGCACCCTTTTCGGCCTGCCGCATGACGGCTTTCACCGACCGAGAGAAGCCCTCGTACTCGTGCTGCATGTCGGTCAGCATTTTTACACGGCTCTGCATTTCGCTCAGCGAGGACTGCGCTGCTCGCAGGTCGTTCTGCGCCTGCTCGGCCTTTCGGCGGCAGGTTTCCGCCTGAGCGGCTGCCGTCTGCGCCTGCTTTGCCGTTTCGGCAAGCGTTTGCTCGCACGCGGTCAGTTCCCGCTCGAGATTGTCCTGTGCCTGCTTTTCGGTATCCAGCTGCTGTGCCGCTGCTGCGATTTCGGAATCCAGTGTCATTTTGCGGTCGTTCATGCCCGCCAGACCGCTCTCGGCGGCTGTTCGGTCGAGTTCGAGCGCGTGCAGCGTGCGCTCCTGCCTGCGCTGCGCCTGCTCGGCCTGCCGAAGTGCCTGCTCGGCCTGTGTGCGCTGCTGCTCCTGCTCGGCAGACTGTTTTCGGAGTGCATCCAGTTCAGCCGACTGTGCCTTCTCCTGCTCATTCAGCGCAGAAATACGCTCGCGCCGTTCGGCAAGCTGCGCATCCATGCTCTGCACCTGCTCGGCACGGTGTGCGCTCTCCTGCCGTGTGCGCTCGATATTCTCCTCGCAGTTGCGGATGTTCGCCTGAATAACCGCCTCACGGCTGATCTGCTCGGCGGCAAACTGCTCGGCTTCGCGCAGTTCGTTCCGCAGACGTTCGGTTTCCCTGTCAATTTCGCGCAGTGACTCGGCCAGCTGCTCGGACTGCGCATACAGCGTTTCCTGCTGCTGTTTTGCATCCGCAAGCTGCTTTTCGCAGGTTGTCCGGTCTTTATTCAGCTTGGCAGTGTCATTCTTGAGCTGCTCGAGCGACAGCAGCCACAGCGAGACCTCAAGCACGCGCAGCTCATCCCGCAGATGCAGAAACCTTTTCGCCTTGCCAGCCTGCTGCTCGAGCGGCTCGAGCCGGTTTTCCAGTTCACCGTACAGGTCGCGGATACGCACCAGATTTTCCTCGGTGGCTGACAGTCTGCGCTCGGCTTCCTCCTTACGGTAGCGGAACTTGGTGATGCCTGCGGCTTCCTCGAAGATTTCGCGCCGGTCCTCGCTCTTGAAGGACAAAATCTCGTCAATGCGGCCCTGTCCGATGCTGGAATAGCCGTCGCGGCCCAGACCGGTATCCATAAACAGCTCGTGCACGTCCTTGAGGCGGCAGTGCTTTTTGTTGAGGAAATACTCGCTCTCACCCGAGCGGTAGTACCGGCGCGTGACCATAATTTCGGTAAATTCCGAGCGGAACACATGCGCCGAATTGTCCAGAATGAGCGAAACCTCGGCAAAGCCGACCGGACCGCGCTTGGCTGTGCCGCCGAAGATCACATCCTCCATCTTCGCGCCGCGCAGAGACCGCGAGGACTGCTCCCCCAGAACCCACCGGATGGCATCCGAAATATTCGATTTTCCCGAGCCGTTCGGACCGACGATCGCCGTAATGCCGCCGAGAAATTTGATCTCGGTGCGATCCGGGAACGACTTGAAGCCCTGTAAAATCAGGCTTTTGAGAACCATATGCCACCTCTTTATTATAGATAGTTTTATTTTACCACTGCGGCAGTATCTTTTCAACGGCTAACTGCGTCACGCAGAAAAAAGAGGTCGATTTCTCGACCTCTTTGCAGTCTGTCGAAAAAGCTGCATTTCGACTCTTTTGCTTCGTGCGGCAGCACGCATAAAATAGAATTTGCGGAGCAAATTCATAAATTCCGAGAGCATGGTCCAGACCACCCTCTCTTGCCGCTATGCGGCAATTCACCTTGTGTATCTCGGAATTTATACAAGGGAAGAAAAAATGTG
>OODQ01000777.1_pt1 | contig 19125 bp, 10 predicted proteins | sample 1671321 | NCBI WGS metagenome assembly OODQ01 (sample SAMN06348144, study PRJEB24527) | human gut metagenome | biome: human gut; feature: ankylosing spondylitis patient; material: feces | host: Homo sapiens | place: China | collected 2015-10
TTTATATATGCACGGTTGGTGGCACGCCTCCATTTTTCAGCAGGAGATAAATCACTAATTCACAATCAATTATACATGCAAAAGGGGTAGCACGGTTAGTGGCACGCTTTTACGTGTATAATTCCGGTAAAACAGAGGCTCTATTTCACCCAAATGAAGGCTCTATTTACCCCAAACAGAGGCTCTATTTTGATAAAACAGAGGCTCTGTTTCACGAATCCAACAATTCTTTGTATATTCGCTGCCAAAATAAAACGAACCTACTGATGAAACGGTCTTTTTTATATGTAATCTTCTCTCTTTTCCTGTTGCTCCTGCCCATTGGACAAACAACTGCCAACAGCAATGACTCTATCCGTCTTAGCCTGCTGACTTGTGCGCCCGGAGAAGTGATATACACCCTGTTCGGACACACTGCCATTCGTTACGAAAATCCCTCACAAGGGATTGACGTCGTATTCAATTACGGCTTATTCAGCTTTGACATCCCTAACTTCGCTCTCCGCTTCTCACTCGGAGAAACGGACTACCGGCTGGGAGTGATCGACTACCCTCATTTTGCAGGAGAATATGCCTATTTCGGACGCAGCGTATGGCAACAGACACTTAACCTGAACAACGAAGAAAAGGCCGAACTAATCCGCTTGTTACAAGAAAATTACCGCCCCGAAAACCGGGTGTACCGTTATAATTTCTTTTACGATAATTGTGCCACCCGTCCCCGCGACAAGATAGAAGAAAGTATTGCGGGCAAAGTGATTTATCCCGTAGAACCGCAAGACGGTTCACGTACCTTCCGCGAGATCGTCCACCAATATTGCAAAGGACATCCGTGGGCACGTTTCGGCATTGATCTATGTATCGGAAGCGAAGCCGATCGGCCTATCACGCAGCGACAGATGATGTTTGCCCCGTTCTATCTAATGGATGCATTTGCCGGCGCACAAATTACCGGTGATTCCATTCAACGCCCGCTTGTAACGGACAGCGAACTGATTGTGGATGCCACTCCCGAAGAAGATGAAAGCTTTTGGATACCCACTCCGCTGCAATCCGCTCTTCTCCTCTTTATACTTACCGCCGCCGCTACCATTTACGGCATCCGCCGACGGACAGGACTCTGGGGAGTCGACCTCATATTGTTCGGTACGGCAGGTATCGCAGGATGTATCCTTGCGTTCCTGGCCCTCTTCTCCGAACACCCGGCTGTCAGCTCCAATTTCCTGTTATTTGTCTTTCATCCGGGCCAGCTTCTTTTCCTTCCTTACATCATATATTGTGTCCGAAAAGGGAAGAAATGTTGGTATTTGACCTTAAATCTTATTATTTTAACACTTTTTATAGTGCTTTTTCCGGTAATTCCGCAAAGATTTGACTTTGCTGTTGTACCTTTGGCACTCTGTTTGCTGATACGTTCAGTGAGCAATCTAATTGTGACATCTAAAAAGAAATAATGAAAGGACTACTAACTTCCCTTATCACCGTACTGACCTTCACCGGGCTGCAAGCCCAGTCGCTACCTGCCGCCCCTAAATTAGTGGTGGGACTGACGATCGACCAATTACGTACGGACTATCTGGAAGCATTTTCGTCACTTTACGGCGAAAAGGGCTTCAAACGTCTTTGGAAAGAGGGAAGAGTGTTCCATAACGCCGAATATACTTTCAGCGGTGTAGACCGCGCTTCCGCCATAGCTGCCATTTATAGCGGTACGACGCCCTCCATGAACGGAATTATCTCCAAACGCTGGATGGACGCCGCCACCCTCCGCCCCGTCAACAGCACTGACGACACGGCATTTATGGGATATTACACCGATCAGACGGTCGCCCCCACCAAATTGCTGACTTCCACCATTGCCGACGAGCTTAAAATAGCTACACAAGGTAAGGGACTTGTATACGCCATTGCCCCCAACTGCGACGCCGCCATTTTTGCCGCCGGACATGCCGGAAACGGTGCTTTCTGGCTCAATCCCAATACCGGAAAATGGAGCGGGACAACCTACTACGGAGAATTTCCCTGGTGGGCAAGTCAATACAACGACCGCCAGGCTGTCGATTTCCGTATCGCCGGCATGACATGGGAACCGGTTTTCCCGCGGGGGATGTACACTTTCCTGCCAGATTGGCGGGATATGCTTTTCAAATATAAATTTGACGACGACCGCAACAACAAGTTCCGACGGTTCATCGCCAGTCCCTTTGTGAACGATGAAGTCAATGCACTCGCCGAAGAAGCGCTCAACAAAAGTTCTATCGGTATGGACGATATTACTGACTTATTGGCACTGACTTATTATGCGGGCAACTACGCACATAAATCCGTACAGGAATGTGCTATGGAAATACAAGACACATACGTACGTCTCGACCGCAGTATCGCCAACCTGCTCGACGTGCTCGACAAGAAGGTAGGACTACAAAACGTGCTTCTTTTCGTCACTTCGACCGGCTATACGGACAGCGAATCGCCCGATTCGGGATTATACAAAATCCCCGGCGGAGAGTTTTATCTCAACCGCTGCGCCGCCTTGCTGAATATGTACCTCATGGCTACATACGGTGAGGGAAAGTACGTTGAAACCCACCACAACCAGCAAATCTATCTGAACCATAAATTACTGGAAAAGAAAGAACTGAACTTGACGGAAATACAACAGAAGTCCGCCGAATTCCTGATGCAGTTCAGCGGAGTGAACGAGGCATATTCCGCCAACCGGCTTCTACTGGGTTCATGGACTCCGGAGATCTATAAAATACGCAACGGTTACCACCGCAAACGTTCGGGAGACCTCGTAATCGACGTCCTCCCCGGGTGGACAATCGTCAACGAGAATGGTGGCGAAAACAAAGTGGTACGCCATTCTTATATCCCTTCGCCATTGATTTTCATGGGACATTCCGTGAAACCGGCCGTTATCCAGACACCTGTAACAATAGACCATATCGCGCCTACACTGGCACATTTTATGCGCATCCGGGCTCCCAACGCCTGCACATCTGCTCCTATTACCGGCCTGCGGTAAAAGAAACCTCACAAAAACAGGGCGCAAAACATAAATAAATCAGCATTTTAATGTAACTTTGCGCAAACTATTTTAATTCGATAAATAATAAACATACTTATACAAATGGGATTCAATGAATTTTTAAGCTCGATTTTCGGAAACAAATCCACGCGAGACATGAAAGAAATCAAGCCCTGGGTGGAGAAAATCAAAGCTGCTTACCCGGAGATTGAGAAACTGGACAACGACGCACTCCGTGCCAAAACGGAAGAACTCAAAAAATATATCCGCGAATCAGCAACCGCCGAACGTGCGAAAGTGGAAGAACTGAAAGCGAGTATCGAAAGCCTGGAACTGGAAGACCGCGAAGAAGTCTTTGCACAAATCGACAAGATAGAAAAAGAAATTCTGGATAAATACGAAAAAGCACTGGACGAAGTACTGCCCGTTGCTTTCTCAATCGTCAAGGCTACTGCAAAACGTTTCACGGAAAATGAAGAAATCGTAGTTACCGCCACTGATTTCGACCGCCAACTGGCTGCTACAAAAGACTTTGTACGCATCGAGGGCGATAAGGCCATTTATCAGAATCACTGGATAGCCGGTGGTAACGATACGGTCTGGAACATGGTACACTACGACGTACAGTTGTTCGGTGGTGTCGTTCTGCACAAAGGCAAGATTGCGGAAATGGCAACCGGTGAAGGTAAGACATTGGTGGCTACCCTCCCCGTATTCCTGAATGCACTGACCGGAAACGGTGTGCACGTGGTTACCGTGAATGATTATCTGGCAAAACGTGACTCCGAATGGATGGGTCCTCTTTATATGTTCCACGGTTTGAGCGTAGATTGCATCGACCGTCACCAGCCGAACTCCGACGCACGCCGCCAGGCATATCTGGCAGACATCACGTTCGGTACCAACAACGAATTCGGTTTCGACTACCTGCGTGACAATATGGCGATCAGCCCGAAAGACCTTGTACAGCGTCAGCACAACTACGCTATCGTCGATGAGGTCGACTCCGTATTGATCGATGACGCCCGTACTCCGCTGATTATCTCCGGTCCCGTGCCGAAAGGTGACGACCAACTGTTCGAGCAGCTCCGTCCGCTAGTAGAGCGTCTGGTAGAAGCACAGAAAGTATTGGCAACCAAGTACTTGTCTGAAGCAAAAAAACTGATCGCATCCAACGATAAGAAAGAAGTGGAAGAAGGATTCCTCGCCCTGTACCGCAGCCACAAATGTTTGCCGAAGAACAAAGCATTGATTAAGTTCCTGAGTGAACAGGGCATTAAAGCCGGTATGCTGAAGACGGAAGAAATCTACATGGAGCAGAACAACAAGCGTATGCACGAAGTGACGGAACCGTTGTACTTCGTCATTGATGAAAAGCTGAACAGTGTAGACCTGACCGATAAAGGTATCGACCTGATCACCGGTAACTCCGAAGACCCGACACTATTCGTTCTTCCGGACATTGCCGCAGAACTTTCGGAATTGGAGAATATGAACCTGACCAACGAACAGTTGTTGGAGAAAAAGGACGAACTGCTTACAAACTACGCTATTAAATCGGAACGTGTACATACTATCAACCAATTGTTGAAGGCTTACACCATGTTCGAGAAAGACGACGAATACGTAGTGATCGACGGACAGGTGAAGATTGTAGACGAACAGACCGGACGTATCATGGAAGGCCGCCGTTACTCTGACGGATTGCACCAGGCTATCGAAGCCAAAGAAGGCGTGAAAGTGGAAGCTGCCACACAGACTTTTGCTACGATTACTCTGCAGAACTACTTCCGTATGTATCACAAGCTATCCGGTATGACCGGTACAGCCGAAACGGAAGCCGGCGAACTCTGGGACATCTACAAACTGGATGTGGTAGTGATCCCGACCAACCGCCCGATTGCCCGTAAAGATATGAACGACCGCGTCTACAAGACGAAACGTGAAAAATATAAAGCCGTAATCGAAGAAATCGAACAACTGGTGAACGCCGGACGCCCGGTATTGGTAGGTACTACTTCGGTAGAAATCTCCGAAATGCTGAGCAAGATGTTGACCATGCGCAAGATCGAACACAAGGTGCTGAATGCGAAGTTACACCAGAAAGAAGCTGATATTGTTGCTACTGCCGGTTTGAGCGGAACAGTTACCATTGCCACCAACATGGCAGGTCGTGGTACCGACATCAAGCTAAGCCCGGAAGTGAAAGCCGCAGGCGGTTTGGCAATCATCGGTACGGAGCGCCACGAATCCCGCCGTGTAGACCGCCAGTTGCGTGGTCGTGCAGGACGTCAGGGTGACCCGGGTTCTTCTGTATTCTTCGTGTCACTGGAAGACGACTTGATGCGTCTGTTCTCCTCCGACCGTATCGCCAGCGTAATGGACAGGCTCGGTTTCCAGGAAGGTGAAATGATTGAGCACAAGATGATTTCCAACTCTATCGAACGTGCACAGAAGAAGGTAGAAGAAAACAACTTCGGTATCCGTAAACGCCTGTTGGAATATGACGACGTGATGAACAAGCAACGTACGGTTGTCTATACGAAACGCCGCCATGCTTTAATGGGCGAACGTATCGGTATGGATATTGTGAACATGATTTGGGACCGTTGCGCCAACGCTATCGAGAACAACGACTACGAAGGTTGCCAAATGGAACTGCTTCAGACGTTGGCTATGGAAACTCCGTTCACCGAAGAAGAATTCCGCAACGAGAAGAAAGAGAAACTGGCTGAAAAGACATTCGGCATTGCCATGGAGAACTTCAAACGTAAGACTGAACGCCTGGCACAGATTGCCAATCCGGTTATCAAACAGGTATATGAGAACCAGGGACACATGTACGAGAACATCCTGATTCCTATCACGGACGGTAAACGTATGTACAATATCTCTTGTAACCTGAAAGCTGCTTACGAATCCGAATCCAAAGAGGTAGTAAAAGCATTTGAAAAGTCAATCCTGCTGCACGTTATCGACGAAGCATGGAAAGAGAACCTGCGCGAACTGGATGAACTGAAACACTCTGTACAGAATGCAAGCTACGAGCAGAAAGACCCGTTGTTGATTTACAAACTGGAATCTGTAACGTTGTTTGACTCAATGGTGAATAAGATTAACAATCAGACTGTTTCTATCTTGATGCGCGGACAAATTCCTGTACAGGAAGCTCCGGATGAACAGGCTGCCCGTCGTGTAGAAGTACGCCAGGCTGCACCGGAACAGCGTCAGGACATGAGCAAGTATCGTGAGAACAAGCAGGACCTGAGCGATCCGAATCAGCAGGCTGCTGCCAGTCAGGATACGCGCGAGCAACAGAGACGTGAACCGATTCGTGCCGAAAAGACCGTAGGACGTAATGATCCCTGTCCATGCGGAAGCGGCAAGAAGTATAAAAACTGTCACGGAAAGAACGTTTGATAAAGAAGAGTTCAAGTAGTTAATTAGTCCTAACTACTTTACTAAATAATAAAGGCTGCCTGACAAGTCAGTAGTATCTGCAATTCCCCTCCTTCGGGAAGAAGGGGTGGCTGAAAGCCGGGGTGGTAGGTGGATACACAATGCTGATAATAATAGACTTATATATTCACCTACCACCTCCCCCTACGGGGACTCCTCCTTCCCGAAGGAGGAGAGTTTTAGATACTATCGACTTGTCAGACGGCCTCTTTCTTTTATTCGTGTAAAATAGTACTTTTGTTCAAACTACTAAATGAATCAAACTATGGCAAAATCTTATTCACTGGCATTCATCTCTCTGTTCCTGTTGCTATTCAACAGTTGCCAGAGCATCGAACAGATTTCCATTGATTATCTGCAACCCGCCGACTTGAGTTTTCCACCCCAGCTCCGAAAGGTAGCTGTTGTGAATAACACCAGCGATGCACCGGATAACAAATTGATTACAGAAGTACAGAAAACGAAGGAAAACGTTCCGGAAGTAAGTCGCGCCACAGCCTATGCCAACGGTGATCCCAAGATTGCTGCCGAATCATTGGCTGAAGAAATAGCCCACCAGAATTACTTTGATGAAGTTGTCATTTGTGACTCCGCCTTACGTGCCAATGACAAGTTAGCGCGTGAAAATATGCTAAGTCAAGAGGAAGTCAGCCAGTTAGCTTCCGATTTAGGAGTTGATTTTATTATTGCATTAGAGAATCTGCAATTCAAAGCAACCAAGACCATTCGTTATCTACCCGATTTCAATTGTTATCAGGGAGCTATGGATGTAAAAGTATATCCCACAGTACGGGTTTATGTGCCGGGACGAAGCAAGCCCATGACCACCCTTCACCCTAATGACAGTATCTTTTGGGAAGATTTCGGAGGTTCGGTCACAGAAGCGGCTGCCCGTATCATTCCCGAAAGGGAAATGTTGAAAGAAGCTGCGGAATTTGCAGGAACAGTTCCGGTAAAGCATCTGGTTCCGATATGGAAAACGGGAAAACGGTATTTATACACCGGCGGTTCGGTTCAGATGCGCGATGCAGCTATCTACGTCCGCGAAAATTCATGGGATAATGCATTCGAACTTTGGCATCAGGCTTTCGAAGGAACCAAGAACACAAAGAAGCAGATGAGGGCCGCCTTCAATATTGCCGTGTATTATGAGACGAAAGATAGTCTGTCTCAAGCAGTGAAATGGGCGGAAAAGGCACAGCAACTAGCCAAGAAGATAGAGAAAAAGAATGTTGTCAACAATGTCAAAGCGAGTATTGACGATGTGCCGAATTATTACCTCACCAGCCTCTATTTGGCCGAATTGAAGGAGAGAAATGCTCAAATATCCAAATTAAAGATGCAAATGAGCCGATTTAATGATGATTTTTAAGGAAATCATGTATCAAATCTTATTTTTTTTATACCTTTGAACTGACAAAAAGAAGGAACCTATGAAACTGAGCCAACAATCATTATCTATCATCGAATCGGCTATCCAAAAGGCAGTCGGCAAATATGTATGCAATTGTGAACAGACAGTCGTAACCGATATTCATCTGCAACCTGACCAGACGTCAGGGCAACTGAATATTTACAACGATGATGATGAAGAACTAGCAAACGTCATGGTGGAAGAATGGGCAACATACGACGGCGATGATTTCCTCGAAAATATCGAGCCCGGCTTACGTAGTATCCTTTGCAGAATGAAAGATGCAGGTGACTTCGACAAGGTGACTATCCTGAAACCTTATTCGTTTGTACTGGTGGATGAGGACAAAGAAACGGTAACTGAACTATTGTTGGTAGACGACGATACGATGCTGGTGAATGACGAGCTACTGAAAGGATTGGATAAAGAGTTGGATGATTTTCTGAAAGAGTTGCTGGAAAAGTAAAATCTAATATATGGCAATAAAAAAGATTCTGTTATTATAACAAGGCAAATGTAGAAGCGGCTGTACAAAGGCAATTCAACGGTTCGGACGAAGTAAACAAGTTGATGTGGATTCTACAAGAATAAAAAAGAACGGCATGAAACTAAATTTTTATATACTACTCTTATGCCTTAGCAGCATAGGAATAACAAGTTGGGGTCGCAATGCGACCCCAACCTCTCATCTCACCGTCCTGCAACTCAACATCTGGCAGGAAGGAAGCATCGTAGAAGGAGGATTTGAAGCCATAGCCGATGAAGTGGCACAAGTTGATGCCGATATCGTTTTTTTCAGTGAAGTCCGCAACTACAATGGCACCTGCTTTATATCCCGCATCATTGAGGCACTTAAGAAACGTGGAAAAACTTACTATGGAGAACATAACCCTCTGGATGTAGGCATTTTATCCAAATACAATATAAGTCAGCAGGAGATTATCTATCCAAAGGACAGCGGTTGCGGCTCTATCCTGAAAGCAACTATCGGCATAGCCGGACATACTATTGCCGTTTATTCCGCCCACTTAGATTATAAGAATTATGCTTGTTACTTACCTCGTGGTTACAATGGAAGTACTTGGAAGAAAATGACACAACCTGTTCATAATGCGGATTCCATTTTAGCGGCCAACCGGATCGCCTTTCGCGAAGAAGCCATTGAAGTATTCATCGAAAACGCACGGCAAGACATTGCCGAAGGAGCCATTGTTCTATTAGGAGGAGATTTCAACGAACCTTCTCACCTCGACTGGCAAGAAGATACAAAAGACCTATGGGACCATAATGGGGTAGTTATCAATTGGGACTGTTCAAGTATACTCTGCAAAGAAGGATTCAAGGACATATATCGGACTCTATATCCTAACCCGGTCACTCACCCGGGATTCACTTTTCCTTCCGACAACGACAAGATGCCTGTCAGCAAATTAACTTGGGCACCCGATGCGGACGAAAGAGACCGGATTGATTTTATTTACTTTTATCCTAATCAGGACATTACACCGATATCCTCTATGATTCTCGGTCCGTCCCGTTCCATTGTCAAAAGTCAGCGCATAGAAGAGAATACAGAAGACAACTTCATCACCCCCAAAGGCATATGGCCTTCTGACCATAAAGGAGTAATAGCCACTTTCAGGATATCTCCCCAATAGAACAGACTTTTCCAGCTTAGAGCCGTATTATGGGGAGATACTGCTGATCTGTCGGACAGCTCCTCTTTTTATTACTTCTATATTACTAGTTTATCGGACATATAGATCCAATGTGTTGGACATATATAATCAACGCGTTGGGCATATAGATCCAATACGCTGGACATATAGATTCAGCATCTCATCCATAACAGCCTGATTACCCGCCCGTTAAACCCGGTAGACAAATTGCTGTTACTTTATTTATTTTCGTCCATAGTTGAAACAAATTCTTCGACTTTTGAAAAGCAGCGCTTTAGGTAGGCTAAAGCTATGCTTTACACACTCTAAAGCGCCGCTTTAGAGTTCAAAAAAGGACACTACATGGAAGTAAAACGTACAGGGTGAAGAAGTGAAGGACGCTTTCAATCGTTTCTCCTTCTCTCCTTCACCCTGTATCTATTTATTCATCGGCAGTCCAACACGAAGATGAACCTGATGAACCCTCAATAAGAGTATAAAAATAAAATTGCTATTATCTCATACTTTTGAATCAATACTCATGAGCCTTTTCCGCCCAAGCTTTCTCCATACCATAGAAATTAATCACTTCACCGCTAGCTTTGCCTTCCAACTCCTGTTGTTTCTGCTCAAAGAAAGTTTTCCAACGCAGATAATACAAATCTTTCAAAAGACCACTCCATTCACGATGAGAATAATCATGCAAACCTCCCTGATTGGAAGCGATACTATCACCCCAGACTGTGATTAATGCAGATGCATTCCATTCATAGAGTTTCTTTTCCGCGTCCGTATTGCCCAAAGAACGTGCGGCAGTCAGCCAAGAAGATACGGAGAATTCTTTCCGGGTAGACAATAAACTGTCTTGCGACAAAATGAGTTCAAGGAACTGCTGCGTCTGCTTCCGGAAATTCTCTTTGTCTTTACGATCATAACTTTGGGATATTTCATCGAGCAATGCATTGCCTTTATCAGCATTACTCTGACGTACGATATCCACCAAGTCATATTCAAAATTATTGTTGCCTTTATATTGTTCAGCCACAGAGAGCATTAAGTCCGCTGCTTTCGAAGTAGAATCAGGCGAATAGAACAGTTTGGAATATCCCCATGTAGACGTTCTGTCCAAATGGAAACCCGGACGGGCACACAATAAGGATTCCACCGTTCCCTCACCCTGATAATTCTTGGGAGCATTATAAACCGTATGTTCCAATGCTCTCCATGCTTCCATAACTTCCGGTGACAGTTCACCACCATAACGGGCTTTCAGATATCCTTGCAACCATGTATCCGGCGAGAAACGTTCCGCACGCCACGGCAACTCATACAACAATTCAAACATCACCGGATTATTCTCAATACCTTCGGGAGTAGTACCTACTCCACGCAATGTTTTCCCATTTGCATGTGTACACGCATCGTAATATCCGTTCACCAACTGATTCATTCGTCCATGCAAACCGACATTTCCTCCGAAGTTCAACAACATACAATAAAGCCAGTCATGCTTGCCAAAGCCTTTCTCACGATACCACATCGAATCCGGATCCCCCCATTGAGGAAGTCTTTCGCTATACAAATCCAGCACCAACATATCTCCGGCATTCAACACATCAACCATAGCCGGACGCGGATTTGCCTGCCATGCCTGAATGACCCAAACTGCTTCCGGATTGGCTTTCTTCATGGCTTTCATTATAGAAGTTCCGGCCTTCGCCAAGTCTACCCCTTCTGTGTTGCCTCCCTCATGGAATGGGTCCATACTATAATATTTAGCTTTTCCGTAAAGTTTCTCCAATTCTTCGTAGTACATAGCCGCAAAAGAATCGAAATGCTCGTCTTCCGAAGAAAGGAAGGCCGGACGAGGGAAACCGCACCACTTGCCGGGGTCGGCAATCTGATAACCTAGTTTCTCACCGATATTACGGGGAACCATTCCTGCATAACCCGGAAATACGGGTTCAATTCCCAGTTCCCGCATACGGGATACGATCTTCTTTTGAAGTGCTTCTTGTTGCTGATACCAACTGTCAGGATTGGGTCCGCCCCACCCTTCCAGATTGTTCATCTGCCACCAGGCCATAAATGCCGGACCGGAGATAAATTCATTGATTTCTTCCGTTGTGTATCCGACACGTTTCAGCAGATTATACCAGACTACTTCCATTCCGGTTATGCTCAAAGGCATATTAATGCCATGCAATGCCATCCAGTCAATCTCCTTCTCCCAACGTTCCCAATCCCAGAAAGCCATTGAGTAGGAATAAGTACAATAATTCAGATAATAACGGTTTTGCATAGCTGTCTCCTGACGGATTTTCCCCGTGGGAAGAGGGAGCACTTCCGGCAACTTCTGTGACGGGTTATTCCAGGAAAGATGAATACCGGCTACATACTTCAGATACCAGTTCAGTCCTGTTGCCAATGACAGATCGGAATTTCCGACTATCAGGACTTTACCGTCTTCGGCAGTTATTTCAAAGTAATCCTTAGACACATCGTCTTTTTCCGGTGTCATCCGAAAAAGGATTCGATCTTTCGAGGTTCCTTCCGTTACACGTTCTGCCAAAGAATTTACCGGTAACTGCTTCGGTTGGCAGCTACAAAACAAAGTCACTCCAAATAATAAGGTTATCAAAATACGTATGTTCATAATCGTGTTTTTTAGATTTGCCAAAGATAGTAAATAGAAATCAAATTTCTTACTACCTGTACACTTTAATCAATGAAACAAGAAGAATTGCGGGCGACCGTATACGTTTATCTCTTTTACCTTCCCTGACAAAAAAGCACCTTTACGTACTTTGAAGCGAAGGGCTGATATTTTATAGATTTCCTTTATGTCCACAATGATACGGTGCGGCTGTCCGGGTTCCGTTGCCGGATCTGTATGCCAGAATGAAGAAATATCTCCGTCGAACAAGTTCTCCGCTATACCCAGATTCTTATCTGCCTGCTCGCTGCTTACGTAAACAACTTCCCATTTGGTCTTATCAATCGGTTGTCCCTTATCGTCCAACAAATCAACCTCTGAAATACATGCCTGATTGTCTTCCGTATAAGAAGAAAGCGTTTCGATGCAAAAATGACGCAGAGTGCGCATAACCGGTAAATCAACTTGCTGCCAATCGTTTGTCTCCGCCAAAGTGGTGTTCAGAAGAATATCTCCTTCTTCGAGAATCGGACTGCCTGTTTGATTGCGTTGCTGTTTCTCCGGCTTGTTTTTATCAATACCCAAACTGTCGAGAATCGGCTTGTCCAATCCCTGCAAGTTCCTCTTTCCCGTATCCTCCATTTCGAAAACAACAATCTCATTCTCACCTTTTTTCAACCAGGGAGCAGGTATATAAAGAGTTTGTTGCGGACCGATATTCCAGAAACGTCCCAACGATTTACCGTTTACCCAGACAGCTCCTTTACCCCATTGGCTCATATCGACAAAGCAATCGCCTTGCTGTTCGATAATGAATGTCCCTCTATGAAATGCCGGAACGCCTTTGATTTCTTGTCCGAAAGACAAGGAAGATACTTCTTCCTTATAAAGAGGAAGCGGTGTGATTGACCACCCTGTCAATTTCTCATTCCCCCAAAGCACCTGACTTGTAATTCCTTTACGGTTAAAAAGAATATCGGGACCATAATTGACCCGTCCGGTATTTTCAACCAGAATCTCAAGTGTGGCGGGAACTTTATGAATATCCAATGTCGTGCTATTCTGATTATAACGACGGTCAAGGCTGGCTACTTGTTTACCGTCCACCAGAATAACGGCATAATCACGCAAATCCTGAATAATCAATTTCTGTTTTCCCGGTGTCTTAATGGTGGTCTGATAGTGGATATATCCGAAATCGGCTCCTACATCTTCCATGGATAAAACATCTTCCGATTGTATAGTCTGATGAAATGCCGTAGTTAACGGAGCACTTTCTTTCAGCTCGACCGTCGCAAAGGTTGTGGTCGGATTATCGGCAGGCACTTCCGGCAACTGTGTTCCCTCCGGCAGGTATTTCTGAATGATCTCCCGGAAAGCATGATATTTCGGATAGCAGTTGCCCCATTCTCCAAGCGGAGCGTCATAATCGTAGCTGGTAGGTTGGGGACGGAATCCTCCGCTGGTATTGGCACCGTTCATATACCAGAAATTTGTTCCTCCGTGGAACATATACATACTGACAGATACGCCATGTCCCAACATCCAATCCAGTTGTTCGGCAGGACGCTCGTAGGCAACAGAAGAATGACGTTTCCCCCATTCATCAAACCAAGCCGGATAGAACTCCGCCACAAAGTACGGACCGCCCGGATGATATTTATCCACGATTTTAAATATATCTTCGCCGAACACGCCATTCAAAGTAGGCAATGCACCGGCAATATGTCCGGCTTCCACCTGCCCACCGCCGTCGCAAGTAAACAACGGAACATTGAATCCGGCTTCTTGAAGCATATCACGGATAGCAGCAAGGTATTCTTTGTCGGCCGCATACGAACCGTATTCGTTTTCCACCTGTACCATGATAATATTACCGCCGTTGTTGATAGTCAGAGGGGCCAGTTGCTTGCCAAGTTCCTTGATATATCGTTCGCAATAAGACATGAAACGCGGGTCCTTACTGCGATAAGTCAAGTCCTTTTCTTTCAGGAGCCACGAAGGATAACCTCCGAAATCCCATTCCGCACACACGTATGGCCCGGGACGAAGAATGACATACAGCCCTTCTTCCTGTGCAATACGTACAAACTCGGCAATATCCGCTTGTCCGCTGAAATCAAATACTCCGGGTTGCCGTTCGTGGAAGTTCCAGAATACATAAGCAGACACGGTGTTCAACCCCATTGCACGCGCTCGGTGCAGACGGTCACGCCAATACTCGTGCGGAATACGGGGATAATGCATTTCTCCGCATATCAATTGCACATCTTTCCCGTTAATATTAAAAGTACCATTTTCTATTTTAACCTGTTCCCTGGGGGAGGAACAGGCTGAAATAAAAAATGATACAATTAAGTTAAGCATAATAAATACGTTGCTTCTACTTTTATTCATCTTTATTCAAACTATATCATAAGTATTGAATGTTCCGGGGGCTTCTTCAAATTTGGTGGTTATTTAGCAAGTCGGTGGTATCTCCATTCCCCTCCTTCGGGAAGGAGAATGGAGGATACTATCGACTATAAACTAGCAAATCATTATTTTACAAATTCACCTTACCGACAAATTTAAAGAGTAATCTGCTCCGACTTGCCCACAAGATATCGGTTTGTCCCGACCGAAGCATTCATCAATCCGTATCAGAATGTAACTTCACCGAAAATATTCACTGCATATTTTCCTGCGTCATCATACCAATGAGTGAGTTTCTCCGTCGGAGCAAACTTGATGGCGTAAGCCGGATTGTATTTCAAATCGGCCACTTTCTCCGGCATCCAGATTCCAACTTTGTATGTCCCGCTCAATCCGGCAGCTGCACTTCCTTTTATAACATACTTCGCTACCTGATTCGGTTCTTCATTTGTAGAAGGAATCCATGTTTTAGGATCAACATCCAGCTTTATTTCTTTAGCTACCTGACCGTCTCCGGAAACCAGCACAAGATATACTTCTTTCGGATTAATCACCGTAGCAAAACCGGTATTAGTTATCGTCAGATTATATTCCAAGTTTCCGTTTTTCGCCTCCACTGTCGATTCGCTTTGCAGATTCAACCGGTATCCCAAATGGTCACGTACAAATTCATAGAATGAACGGACAACCTCATTTCCTTCAGCGTCTTTAAAATAACTCTCATCAAAGAGAATGTTATTATCATTCAGCAAAGAAGGATATACTTTTACTTGTTTCCAACTCATGATATTCAAATCAAAATTCTGCGTTATATCAAAAGCCGAATAACGGTGTTCACGCAAAATACGCAATGACTTCATCGGAGTAATTAGTGCAGCCAAACCCCATTCGGTATCTTCATTATAAGGAATCTCACCACTCATATAGAAATTATTCGCTTTTACTTCCCCGGTTATTTGTTTATAATCATCCGTATTGGGAACAAAGTCATTGCCCGGCGCATGAGAATGTTCACCGGCTGTAAAGTAATCGTTCGCATATCCGATACGTCCGCGGTATTCTTCCTGCTCCAATGTCAATGCTTTCTTATGACTCGGGTAACGCATTTCTACACAATATGGAACAGGCAAAGCTCTTAACAGTGCACTGACAATTGCATTCTTCGCATCCTGATCATTTGCCAACGGCGACGTATGCCACTCTCCCCAAGCACCAATAAAACCAACTTGCACCGTAGCAATCTGACCGATATATTCATTCAACAAAGGTGTCAATTGTTCAATATGCCTAAGAATCCATTGTTTAGATTCACCGCCGGACGTATTAAGCCCCGCATGATTGTATGCAAAACGAAGAATGGCTTTATATCCCTGCGCTTTCATCAACTCAAACACCTTGCGGATATTATTCAAAGCCTCATCATCAAGATCTTTACTCACCCATTTGGTCAGATAGATATATTGCTGCACAAGAGTCAGATTATCGTCTTTCGCATCAAACTGCTCTATTTTCTTTTTATACAAATCCTCACCATATACTTCATAATCATTATATGGACTTTTCATCTCATCAGCCAGCAAATTACATTCAAGATGAAAGCCTCTATCAGGATTTCTCAACGACTCGATATGAACGATTTTACCTACAACTTCCGGAGTTTCCGGTTCATTCGTACCTTCTTCCTCTCCATACTGTCCTGCATACACATCTATCGTATCAGAACAAAAGCTACACATAATACCTAATAATAAGGTAGATAATATGGTCATAGTTTTCTTTATATTGATTAACATGATTGATCTATTTTTAATTTTCACCTGATTAATTTTCATTGAAGATAAAACGTGCAGGAGCCCCTGTTGTCCAAGGAGTCCACAATGTTGCTCCGCCATCATGAAGCATACATCCATGCTCTGTATTATCAGTCACCAACAAATAGCAATACTGTCCGGTGTGATTATTAATATTCGGTTCTACCCATTGACCGGAAGCACACAAATTAAATTTCCAGTCATTCAAATGAGTCTGTCCTTTCACTGACTCATAATAATCAGGGTCTTTCAAAACATTCCATTGACCTTCAGCTGTTCCCGCTTCGGCAAACAGGTTCTTATACTCCTGCATAGTCGGTAAGCGCCAACCCGTAGGAGCTATTTTGTCACGAATGTCATAATGATAATGAACTCCGTATGCTTTCACTCTGCCTTCTCCAAAAGATTCCGGCGTATTCTTATAATTATTTGACTCAATATCAGTTCCGTCAGGATACTTGGTCGTCCTCAAATTATCTGCCAGCCAAACCAGTGAAGTTCCGTCGCTATAAGAAATACGGGCAACCCGATAGGTTATCTTCTCATCACCGCGAACATCAATGAAACGCATCATTTCCGTCATATTTAGTACTCCGGAAGAACGTGACACCAGTTGCCCGTCATCAGTCTTCACATTCCAATATATAGCGTTGGATGTCCAACGTTTAATAGAAAGTTGGTCGAGCAAGGTCTGAAGTTGCTCGTGTGTCAGAGAAGACTTACCTTTTACAATCCCTACACTTTGCTCGGCTACAGTCTGTTTCATTTCAGGATCAAGTGACAGACAGAGTGAATATGAGGTTGATTCAGGCCTTCCTTCCGTATCCCATTCAAACTGTACGGCAGTTTCCGGTTTATCTTCAGCCAAAGCAATCTCAGTCATATCCTCAGGTTGTAATAACTTGGTAGACATACGTTTCACATGAATCGTATGCACATCCGACGCAGCAGCCGTAGTATTGCCAGTCTCTTTAACAGTCCAATACAACAGCGCTTCTTGACCGGCCTTTATTCCCAACTGAGAGAAATACTGATCGGCTGCCAATACGGACAAAGTAAAAGAGGTCGATTTACCAGCGTCAATCTTCACCGGCTTTTTGAAATCTCTGGTAGCACAAAGAATCAGTTTGGCACCTTTCTCCAATGCCTTATCCCATGAGAAAATATATTCATCGATTGACAAATCATTCAAGTCAATTTTCGTTCCATCCTGAGGCGCACTCAGGTAAATATCCGACATAGGAATAATTACATTATACTTGTCCTCTTTACATCCGGCAAGTAATAAAATACCTAATAGAGTATATAATAAATGTTTCATAATACTATCCATTTTTAGTAACCGGGGTTTTGAATTATAAGACCTTGTCCTTCAGTAATCAAATGAGTAGGTAACGGAAACTTCTCATATTTATATTGCCCGTCTACCTTCGTTTCGATTTTACCAGTCGGCTGACCTGCAAATCTTGCTTTAGCAAGTGCCGCTTCTATGAATTTTCCGTGACGAATCAAATCCTGTCGACGTACACCTTCAAAATAGAACTCATGTCCACGTTCTTCCAACAATTTATCAAGGAAATCTTCCACTGAAGCGAAATCACTCAATTGATAAGCTTTCAGTCCGCCATGGGTAACACGTACTTGATTCAATAACCCGACAGCTTCCTGAGTTATGCTATTTCCATTGCGGACAATAGCTTCTGAAAGTAAAGTCAATACGTCTGCATAACGGTAGATTGGCATATCTATTTCACACAGTTCTCCTATCACCCCTTCGATTTTATACTTAACCGGAATTGCACCATAAAATAGTACACCTGTTGTACCTCCGTCACGGTCAAGAGCACGACTGTGATGCACGCCTTCCGTACCAGTATATTCACCTATAATTCTTTCCCGTCTTTTGTCTTTAGGATCAAAAGATTCATAGGCAGGCCAGGATATTTTATACCCTCCCCATGCAGTCACCGCCATTCCTGCCGGAATAGGATAGTCGGATGTTAATACATGTGCAAACCACTTCTGCTCCATCACACCAGCTTCCGCTACACAAGAGAATATTACTTCCGAATTCTTTTCTCCTGATAAAGAAAACAAAGAATGATAATCGTCTACCAGTTTATAACCGTATTCGGATTTAGTCAATTCACGTCCTATTTTCTCTGCTTCATCCCACTGTTTAGTCATCATATAGAATTTTAACAACAATGTGTTGGCCAATCCTTTTGTAAAACGTCCGTAATCCGTATCTTCATATTTATAAGGCAGTATGTCGGCCGCTTCCTTCAGGTTAGTAACAATGTATTCACGCATCGCTTCTTCAGACAAGCGGGGAATCACAATCTCAGCTTCCGGTTTCTGCAAAGTTTCCAAATCTGCAATAGGTATCGGACCATACATATCATACATCAGAAAAGCCAGAAAACCACGTCCACATTTTAATTCGGCCATATAACGGGCTTTCAATGTTTCATCCATATCCACGTTCTTGATACGTTCCATTGTCAAAGTCATGGAAGCCAGATATTGGGAATAGTCATACACGCGGCGATAATCTCCGTCGATATGCCAGTCATTAGCTTCATACGAATTATATACGGTAGTCCACCCCCATGTGTTTTCCACATAATCGGTCACCATTTCCGAAGTCGTCACATAACCTGCCGCCACCTCAAAAATCC
>OODQ01000788.1_pt1 | contig 18935 bp, 18 predicted proteins | sample 1671321 | NCBI WGS metagenome assembly OODQ01 (sample SAMN06348144, study PRJEB24527) | human gut metagenome | biome: human gut; feature: ankylosing spondylitis patient; material: feces | host: Homo sapiens | place: China | collected 2015-10
CTTATCATACTTATATTGTAATACGTATTTATACGTATGTCAATTGCTTCGTATGTTTTTCGTATTGTATATTGTGGTCTGATGGGAAGGCAATATGTGGAGTGCTTTGTTTACGACGGGCTATCTGACACAGATAGGAAAGAAAAGCCAGTATGTCAGGAGAAGGATAGTATTAACCCTGCCGGTTTCAAACTGACAGGGTATTTTTTTGTCCATTTTCAGAACAAAAACCTTGAAAAAGAATAAAAAATCTGTTAAAATAAGAACAATAAGTTCTAAAAAATACGAATAAATCAATACAAACAGGGAATAATAATCATAGACGTATTCCTTTATTTTTTACATCAGAAAAGCCCAAAATGTTCTTATTGAAATCGTAGATTATCACACTAAGGGAGTCAGTTTCTTTCGGATTCGATAATTTTCAACTACGGATAATTTTACATAATGTGACACATTTTGTCAATATTTATAAAGCAATCTGCTAAATTCTATGCTGTTTTACCAAAGCATATTTATATTATCATTCGTTTTTATGAAATTTTTAATGAGGTTCATCCTTTAATTCGCCATATGGAGCTAAATGGCTTAGCTCATTCACCGTAAATAAAACCGTCACGCGGAAATTGAAAGGAGAACCACTAATTATGCCACGAAAAGGTGAAAACATTTACAAACGCAAAGATGGACGATGGGAAGGAAGATACATCAAAGCACGGTCAAAGACCGGAAAAGCTGTTTACGGATATGTATATGCCCCCACCTATAAGGAAGCAAAAAGAAAGCGCAGTCAAGCTATTATTAATATAGAAGCGAACCAGACTACTATCTGCAAAGTTCCCGAAACTACAATGCCAACATGTTTTATCAGAAAACTGGCAAATGACTGGATGAATTCCATACAGTCTCAAATCAAAAAGTCTTCTTATGTTAAATACTACAATATACTTCATACTTATATTCTTCCGGAGTTTGATAATGTTCCATTAAGTGAACTCACTTCATCCCGAATTCAAAAGTTCTGTGATGACCTTCTTACCCATGGCAGTTCATCCGGAGAAGGACTTTCACCAAAGACAGTTCTGGATATTCTGTCTCTGATGAGAAGTCTGCTCAGATATGCCCAGATTCAGGGATATCAGCCGCCAAGTACCGGAAAGGAAATCATCATCCGCCAGACTGCGCCGGATACAGTCGTAATTCCGCGTTCCTCTCAGGATATTCTCTGCCGATATCTTTATGCCAATATGTCAGAACGCAATCTTGGGATTCTGCTGTGTCTTTTTACGGGAATGCGGGTTGGTGAAATCTGTGCGCTGAAATGGGAAGATTTTTCATTTCAGGAAAAATCTATCTATGTCCACAACACAATGCAGCGGCTGCAAATTCCAGATTCCACCACCTCACAGAAAACCCGTATTATGGTTACATCGCCCAAAAGCAAATGTTCTATCCGTACAATTCCAATTCCAGACAGTCTGATCCAGCTCATTCAAAAGGAATTTCCCAACCGTCAGGGATATGTTCTTGCCGCTGTAAATGAAAAATATATTGAACCCCGTACTATGCAGAAATATTTCCATTATGTACAGAAACAGTGTGGCCTGGTTCCTGTGAATTTTCATGCACTGAGACATACATTTGCCACACGCTGTATTGAACTCGGCTTTGATGTCAAGAGCCTGAGTGAAATTCTTGGACACGCTACTGTAAATATTACTCTGAACCGGTATGTGCATCCCTCCATGGAACTAAAGCAGCAAAATATGCAAAAGCTCTCCTGCCTGTTAACAGTCATATAATCTAGTCAAAAACCCCGAAGCTCCTGATAACTACAGGAGTTTCGGGGTTTTGTACCACTTAGTGTGATACTCTGCGGCTTCAGTTAGGAAATGAGGTGACCTTCGCCATGTTATTTGTGTACGAATGTACGGGAAATATTATCGCAGAATTTAAGAAATTTTACGATACCCAATTATCAGAGGAACAAAAGAAAAGAATTTTTGTTCCCACATATGACTGCATGAAGAAATATCAGGGTTCCTGGCATATGGAACAGAAGCCGGCATTCAGAAATTGTTTTCTTATCGAATGCAGAGACAGAGATGATTTAGCAGATATGCTACACAGGCTGCAGTGCGCTGATATTTTAGCAGAGAATATCACCGCAAATGCCATAGCCTTACTTCCTGAACAGGAAGTATTCTTACGGAATCTGATGATGCCGGAAACGAAGAAGATTTCTATGTCAACAGGATACATCAAAGATGGAAGAACCTATGTGACCAAAGGTCCTCTGCAGGGAAGGGAAAAAATGATCAGCAGGATAGACAGGCATAAAAGACAGGCAAAGCTGAGATTTGCAGCAGGAAATACTGACAGGGAATTATGTGCAGGGCTTGAGATTATTTCAAAAAGTTGAGCATAGAAAATCAATAAATCTGCATCAAAGAAGGAAGAGAAAGCGAATGAAGGAGAACAATGCGATGAAGAACAAAGCAGAACCCGAAGTCAGAGTCTGTAGCAGAGACTGTGGCTTGTTTGTGTTGGGGAAATACAAAAGAGACAGCTATAAAGAATAAACAGCCAAGAAATTGAAAAGATGACATAACAATAAAAAGAAAAGGTTTTGGGAAATAACAAATGAGTGAAGGCAACAAAAAAAACAAGCGAAAAATAGAACACTGGGAACTGGTGTCCCTGTTGTTGATGGTATATGACTTTATAGCAATTCTGGTATCTTACCTTGCTGCATTGTGGATCAGGTTTGACTGTAGATTTGATGGTAGTATTGAATGTAATATACAAAGTTCTGTGAAGGACTTCGTATTTTCTTATAAAAAGTCTTTGCTCATTGATAAGTTAGAGGATTGTAGCAGTTAGTTGAAAACGAACGTAATGGGATCTAAAAAATGAGCAAAGGGGAAGGAAAGTATGTATAGAAAAGATTCTACAGGATGGATAAAACATATGGATTTTATCATCTTAGACTTAATCTGCTTGCAGGTAGCGTTCGTTTTGGCGTATGCGTTAAGCGGATATGGAGTTAATCCATACCAGCTAATTCTTTACAGAAATATGGCTGTCTTTATGGAAGTAGCAGATTTGGTAGTGCTGTTTGCAATGGGAACATTGAAAAATGTTTTGAAAAGAGGCCACTATAAAGATTTTGTTGTAACAGCACAGCATGGAGTAATTCTTGGAGCATGTTTATTGCTTTATTTGTTTATGCTTCAGGAAGGACAACAATATTCCAGACTGGCATTAGTACTGAATATCGTTATCTATATTCTACTTACTTATCTGGTACGAGAGCTGTGGAAACATTTGCTTAGAAAGAAAATGGAAGATGGTGAAAATCGTTCCTTACTTCTTGTTGTTTCAGCAGATGTAGTGAGTTCAGTAGTAGAGAGCATGAAAGAGCATAATTATGCCCGATATAAGATTGCTGGAATTGCTGTCATAGATAAGAAAATGACAGGAAAGTATATTGATGGTGTGAAAGTAGTTGCAAATATGGAAAATGCTGCTGAATATGTCTGCAAGGAATGGATTGATGAAGTTCTGATTGTGACATCCGATGTAGTTCCATATCCAAAAGAACTGATCGAGCAGTTTACGGAAACCGGAGTAACCGTTCATCTGAATCTTGCAAAGGTACAAAGCGTACCGGGGAAAAAACAGTTTGTAGAAAAAGTTGGAGATTATACAGTACTGACTACCAGTATTAACTATGCATCTACAAGAGATCTGATGCTGAAACGATTGATGGATATTGCCGGAGGTTTGGTAGGATGCTTGATTACTGGAATCTTGTTTATATTTGTTGCTCCTGCAATTTACGTAGCATCACCGGGACCGATTTTCTTTGCACAGGAACGTGTAGGAAAGAATGGAAAGAGATTCAAAATGTATAAGTTCCGAAGCATGTATATGTATGCAGAAGAACGTAAGGCTGAACTGATGAAAGATAACAAACTGGGTGATGAAAGGATGTTCAAATTGGATTTTGACCCACGAGTTATTGGAAATAAGATTCTTCCAGATGGAACACATAAGACTGGTATTGGAGATTTTATCAGAAGAACAAGCATTGACGAATTTCCGCAATTTTTTAACGTGTTGAAAGGGGATATGTCAATAATTGGAACCAGGCCACCTTTGATTTCGGAAACGAATTTGTATGAGCTTCACCATCGTGCAAGACTGGCAATTAAGCCTGGAATCACTGGCATGTGGCAGGTAAGTGGACGAAGTGATATTACCGATTTTGAAGAAGTAGTTCGTCTTGATAAAGAGTATATCACAAATTGGAACATTGGGCTAGATATAAAAATATTGTTTAAAACGATATTGGTAGTCTTTAGGAAAGATGGATCGATGTAAATCCTATATAGTAGTGCAGACTTTGTAGTAATTGCAGCACCAACAAATGTCTACGGGGCAAACCGAAGCAACGTAGCATATGTCAAAAAAGACCCGATTTTCACACTCAACATACCGAAGATTCGTTGCATAACGCCCTGATATATGAGGTGAAAATGGGGATTTGTTATACAAATTCCCGGTGGATGAGGAAAACATTGGACGGGTGATAGTAGGGATACGGGCTGAATAAGAAAAAGGGCAGCTTAGATGATAAAAACATCAAAAATCCATGAGCTTATCACCTGCTCTGCTAATGTTCTATTGAGTACACTATCGCCGGTAAATATGAGGGCTACTTTGCTGCGGTTTGTTGAGTCATGAAAATATCGGGAAAAATGGCGATTTCTACTTCGCAACTTATCTGTTGAGTAGACCTGTCGTGGAGATGATAGGTACATAAAGACGAGGTGTTGAGGGTAAAAAATCTGCATGATTTGTTCATAGTGACGGTGGGGGATATGGTTGAAAGTGGATGATGTATACGGTTTCAACAAGATATACGCATCTACATCCTTTGAGTGTATAAACCGGCACTTCGCAAAAATGGCATATGAGCATAGACGGGGTTCGACAGTATAAAACAACACTTCGACGATTGCGAAAGCTAGACAGGTGTACTCGATAAACTGGAGAAAAGTAGAAAATGCGATTGCCGCACCGAAAGGGTATGACAGTAAGGAAAAAGACTTAGTCGTGTGAGCGGCAAGAGGAAAAAGAAATACCATCCATATGGATGTGTACATAGATTTGGATATTAAAAGAAAAAGACGGAGGAATACATATGAGCACAGTTACTTTAGATAATAAAATGATTTTAGTCACAGGAGCAGCCGGATTTATCGGTTCTAATCTTGTGAAAAGAATCTATCAGGAGGCTCCTTCAGCAACGGTCATTGGCATCGACAATATGAATGCCTACTACGACGTTGCCCTGAAAGAGTTTCGTTTGAAGGAGCTAGCCAAGTATCCCACATTTACTTTTGTCAAAGGCAACATTGCTGACAAGGCATTGCTCACAGAGCTGTTCGAGAAATATAAGCCTGCTGTGGTCGTGAACCTTGCAGCACAGGCTGGTGTGCGTTACTCCATCACCAATCCGGATGCTTATGTGGAATCCAACCTGGTCGGCTTTTTTAATATTTTGGAAGCTTGTCGCCATTGTGAGAGTTTGGAGCATCTGGTGTATGCTTCCTCCTCCAGCGTCTATGGCTCCAACAAGAAGGTTCCGTACAGCACCGATGACAAGGTAGATAATCCGGTTTCCCTGTATGCGGCAACCAAGAAATCTAATGAGCTGATGGCTCATGCTTATTCCAAGCTGTACAACATCCCGTCCACCGGCCTGCGCTTCTTCACAGTATATGGTCCTGCTGGTCGCCCGGATATGGCTTACTTCGGCTTTACCAACAAGCTGGTGAAGGGCGAAACTATCAAAATTTTCAACTATGGCAACTGCAAGCGTGACTTTACTTATGTGGATGACATCGTGGAAGGCGTTGTTCGCGTGATGAAGAAAGCTCCGGATAAGAAGAACGGCGAGGACGGCCTGCCGATTCCGCCGTATGCAGTTTATAACATCGGTAACCAGAACCCGGAAAACCTGCTGGACTTCGTGCAGATTCTGAGCGAGGAGTTAGTAAGAGCGAAAGTTCTGCCGGAAGATTACGACTTCGAGGCACACAAGGAACTTGTTCCAATGCAGCCTGGTGATGTACCTGTGACCTATGCAGATACCAGTGCATTAGAGCGTGATTTCGGGTATAAGCCGAGCACTGATTTGAGAACTGGCCTGCGGAAGTTCGCTGAGTGGTATGCAGAATTTTATAAATAATTAGAGGAATATGACAATGAGAGAATTTAAAGATTTGAAAATTGCTGTGGCCGGTACCGGCTATGTTGGCCTTTCCATTGCTACGCTACTGAGCCAGCACCATCATGTTACGGCTGTGGATATTATCCCGGAGAAGGTTGAACTAATCAACAACCGGAAGTCTCCGATTCAGGACGAATATATTGAGAAATATCTGGCAGAAAAAGAGCTGGATTTGACTGCAACTCTAGATGCAAAGGAAGCATACTCCGATGCAGATTTTGTGGTCATTGCTGCGCCCACAAATTACGATAGTAAGAAGAATTTCTTTGACACATCCGCAGTTGAGGCTGTTATCAAACTGGTAATTGAGTATAACCCGGAAGCCATCATGGTTATTAAGAGCACCATTCCGGTTGGTTACACTGCATCGGCTCGTGAGAAGTTCCACTGTGACAACATCATCTTCAGCCCGGAATTCCTGCGTGAGAGTAAGGCTCTGTACGACAATCTGTATCCGAGCCGTATCATTGTCGGAACCGATATAGAGAATGCCAGACTGGTGAAAGCAGCACACACTTTTGCAGAACTTCTGCAGGAAGGCGCTATAAAAGAAAACATCGATACGCTGTTCATGGGCTTTACCGAAGCAGAAGCTGTCAAACTTTTTGCGAATACTTATCTGGCACTGCGCGTGTCCTATTTCAACGAGCTGGATACTTATGCCGAGATGAAGGGGCTGAACACACAGCAGATCATCAATGGTGTCTGCCTCGATCCTCGTATCGGCACCCATTACAACAATCCTTCCTTCGGCTATGGCGGCTATTGCCTGCCCAAGGACACTAAGCAGCTGTTGGCAAACTACGCTGATGTGCCGGAGAACCTGATTGAAGCTATTGTCGAGAGCAATAGAACAAGAAAAGACTTCATTGCCGACCGTGTTCTTGAAATTGCTGGTGCTTATCAGGCAAATGATAGCTGGGATGAAAGCAAGGAAAAGGATGTTGTTGTCGGCGTTTACCGTCTGACCATGAAGAGCAACAGTGATAATTTCCGCCAGAGCTCTATTCAGGGCGTTATGAAGCGCATCAAGGCAAAAGGCGCAACTGTCATCATTTACGAGCCGACTTTGAAGGATGGCGAGAAGTTCTTTGGTTCCGTTGTTGTAAATGATCTGGACGAGTTTAAGAAGCAGAGTCAGGCCATCATCGCAAACCGATATGACAAGTGCTTGGATGATGTGAAAGAAAAAGTTTACACGAGGGATCTCTTTGGCAGGGATTAAAGCAAACAACGAGGAGAGAGTCAGATGAAAGATAAAAAATTGAAGGTATGCTTGGTGGGTTCATCTGGCGGTCATTTGACCCACCTGTATATGTTAAAACCATTTTGGCAGGATAAGGATAGGTTTTGGGTTACTTTTGATAAGGAGGATGCCAGAAGTCTGCTCAAAGGCGAAAAGATGTATCCTTGCTATTATCCGAGTAACAGAAGTCTGAAAGCACTTATTATCAATACAGTTAAAGCCATAAAGATTATTCCCAAGGAGCGTCCTGATTTAATTATCACATCAGGAGCAGCTCCAGCAATCCCATTCTTTTACATAGGAAAGCTATTTGGAGCCAAAACAATATACATCGAAGTTTTTGATCGTATCAATGCACCTACGATTGCGGGAAAGCTGTGTTATCCAGTCACAGATAAGTTCATTGTAGAATGGGAAGAAATGAAACAAGTTTACCCTAAAGCGGTGAATCTTGGAAGTATCTTCTGAGAAAGTGGGGTGTGGGAAAATGATTTTTGTAACAGTGGGAACACACGAACAACCATTCAATCGTCTTGTTGAATGTATTGATAATTTGAAAAAGAATGGCGTTATTCAGGAGGATGTGATCATCCAGACCGGATATAGCACATATGAGCCTAAATATTGTACATGGCAGAAATTATATCCATATCAGGAAATGGTAAAACTGGTGGATGAAGCACGAATTGTTATTACGCATGGTGGACCGTCTAGTTTTATTATGCCGTTGCAAGTTGGAAAAACGCCTATCGTTGTCCCCAGAAGACACGAGTTCAATGAACATGTAAACGATCATCAGGTTTCATTTTCAAAGTCCGTTGCGGAACGAATGGGAACAATTATTGTGGTAGAGGATATGGAAAAACTCGGTGAGGCAATAACAAAATACGATGACATTGTTTCGGGCATGGATAGTGAATTGAAAAGTAATAACGAGAAGTTTAATGAGGAACTTGAAAAAATAGTTGATGGGATGTTTAAGGGAAGATGAAAAAAGTTGGAATCATGTCAATGCAGCGCATTGCAAATTATGGCTCTTTTTTGCAGGCATATGCGCTGAAGCAGTTGATAGAAGAATTAGGACATAAAGTGGAATTTGTGGATTACCATGTCGGCGCACCGGTTATTGCCGAAAACGCGGATAGTAAGAACAAATTCGTTCGCAAACTGGAAAAAGGACTGGAAACATTTCGGTATCAGGCTCCGCTTTCCCATAAATTTTCGTTCATCCGGTACAAACAGTCTTTTGCTAAAAAGTATATGCCGCTTTTAGGGATTACCGATGAGATGAATTATAACCCCACGCTGGATTCTCTGGTGATTGGAAGCGATGAAGTTTTTAACTGCATTCAGAAGAATTCCAACGTAGGCTATTCGACAGAACTGTTTGGTAAAGACAATCACGCAGACAGATTGATTACTTATGCAGCATCGTTTGGAAACACCACACTAGAAAAGCTGGAAAAGTATCAAAAAGCCAATGAGGTTGGAAATCTTCTAAAAAAGTTTGATGCAATCTCTGTAAGAGATGCAAACTCTGGAAGCATTGTAGAGCAGCTTACTGGGGAAGAACCGGTATATAATCTGGATCCGGTTTTGACGTATGACTATATGAATTGCTGCAACAGGATTCCACAGATCAAAGCAACCGAGAAATATTTGATTTTGTATGCATACGCTGGACGTATTTCTAACGATGAGGCGGATTGGATCGCAGAATACGCAAAGAAAAAGAATTTGAAAGTTTATGCCATTGGAGGCATCCAGAAGTGTGCAGACCGGTTTGTCGACTGCTCGCCGTTTGAGGTTCTGGCTTATTTCAGAAATGCAGAAGAAGTGATTACGGATACTTTCCATGGCAGTATCTTCTCCGTGATTACACACCGTCCGTTTACAACACTGATTCGTAAGAGTGTAGGAAACAGTTACGGAAATGAAGAAAAACTCAGTGATTTATTGAACCGGCTGGGTCTGGCAGAACGAATGACAACGAAAGTGGAAGATACGGAACGCATCAATCAGCAGCCAATTGACTATGAAAAAGTAGATGATGTTTTGCAGAAACAGAGGGAAATAGCAAAGAAGTATCTGCAGAATAATATTGAGGGATGACATGGAGAATATATCGCGGATCAAGGAGAAATGCGTCGGTTGCAAAAGCTGTGAGCAAAGCTGTCTAAAGCATTGCATTTCCATGGGAGAAAACAAAGAGGGCTTCTGGTATCCGGTTGTCTATGAAAAAAACTGTGTTGAATGTGGTAAGTGCTTAAAAACCTGCCCCGCAGAAAACATAGAACAACATCGGAATATGCCTCAAACGGTGTGGGCATGGCGCAACAAAAACGATGCGGATATTATGAAATCTGCATCTGGCGGCGCTGCAGACAGTGCTGCAAAAGCAGTGTTGCAAATGGGTGGTGTAGTCTATGGTGCTGCCTACGATGACCAGCTTGTTGTAAGCCATATTGAGATTGAAAGCAACGCGGAGAGAGAAAAAATCCAATCCTCCAAATATGTTCAATCCGACCCGAACGACAGCTATTCAAAAGTGAAGCAGAGACTTGCAGAAGGAAAAAAGGTTCTTTATACGGGAACGCCCTGTCAGATTGCCGGATTGTATGCATTCCTCGGTGGCGATAAGCCAAACCTGTACACGGTTGATTTAATTTGTCATGGTGTTCCATCGCCCAAATTTTTCAAAAAATATATCGAATACCAGAATAAGAAAACAGATGGTCGAGTAATTTACTTCAATTTCCGTTCAAAAGACAAAAGAGGCTGGGGAACTCAATATCTGCTAAAGACAAAGACAAAGACAAAGACAAAGACACTCTCCCTTGATCGCTATGGAAAACATTTTATGGATAGCGATTGCTATAGAGAGAGCTGTTATCAGTGTGCCTATGCGAATACAAGCCGTGTGGGTGATATTACCGTGGGCGATTTTTGGGGCATTGCGAAGAGTCATCCTGAGTTTAATTCGCCGAAGGGTGTATCCAGCGTATTTGTGAATACGGAAAAAGGACAAGAGCTTTTTGAAAAGATGAAGCCGTTTGCTGAGGCAGAGCAGGCAACGTTGAAAGAAGCAATGGTAAAACAAGGAAATCTTGTACAGCCAAGCAACAGACCAGAAAATAGAAGCAATTTTTATAAGGAAATTGATGAACCAGATTTTGTATCAAATCTGAAGGTTGGATTACAACTCAAAGCCCGGATAAAGTCTATTTTGCCAAGCAAATTGATTCAAAAAATCAAATCGCTTTGAGATTTACGGAGGAAGAATTCATGGGAGAGCCGATAAGAGTATTGCATATACTCCAGAGAATGGAAGCCGGCGGGACACAGGCGTTGTTAATGAATATCTATCGAAAAATTGACCGCACGAAAGTGCAGTTTGATTTTTTGGTTGTGTATAAAGAAAAGCAATTTTACGACGATGAAATTGAAAGTATGGGAGGGCACGTTTACAAGCTGTCTTTCCGGGAGAACCTGAATCTCCCTAAATTTCAGAAAGATCTGAAGAACTTCTTCAAGCAGCATCATGAATATCAAATTGTGCATTGTCATGCTTATACGATTGGATATTTCTGCCTGAAAGCAGCAAAAAAGGCGGGAATCCCTGTGAGAATTGCACATTCACACAACAACGAGACCGTTCACGATATAAAATATTTGCCCAAATTATTCATGCAGCGACTGTTTACTCTGAATGCAACAGATCTTTTTGCGTGCTCGGAAGAAGCTGGAAAATATTTGTTTAAGGATAAGCCTTTCCGGGTGTTGAAGAATGCGATTGACTCTCAGCAGTTTATTGCAAATGAGAACACGCGGAGAGAAGTCAGACAGGAACTTGGATTAGAGAATAAATTTGTTGTTGGTCATGTTGGACGGCTGCATCCACAAAAGAACCATGACTTTTTGATTGATGTTTTTGTGGAGATCAAAAAGAAAAAGTCTGATGCAGAATTGATTCTTATAGGTACTGGACCTTTGGAAGAAAAGGTGCGCAGCAAGGTTGCGGACAAGGGTCTGACAGAGAGTGTGCAGTTTCTGGGCAACCGCAAAGACATGAACCGAATTTATCAGGCGATGGATGTTTTTGTGTTCCCTTCGCTGTTTGAAGGGCTTGGAATTGTGGCAATTGAAGCGCAGGCAGCAGGTGTTCCGATTGTTTGTTCCGAGGGATTGCCGCCAGAGACGGATATTACGCCGATCTACCGTAAATTGATGTTGAGTGATGGTACCGAAAAATGGGCAGAGGTTGCGCTTGATATGGCGAAGAATCCGATTGTACACACAGATATGCAAAAGTATGTTATTAATGCTGGATTTGATATGAGTGCAACCGCAAAGAATATGGAAGAATATTATTTAAATCGACGGAGTAGAAGATGAATAAAGAAGTTTTTTTCGTGATTGGAAGCTTAGGCGGAAAGGGCTGGGGAGGAGCTCATAGGGTAATTTGTATCCTGGCTAATTATTTAGCAGAAAAAGGCTATCCAGTGACAATAATAGTTTGGAGAGATAGTCCAGTTGATTATCCGCTTAATCAAGCAATCAATCTTATATGGTTGCATTGCAATGTAAAAAAAGAGATTGATATGATTGAACCTTGTATTAAAACAAGGAAAATTTTAAGGCAACATCCTGGGGCTTATCTCTACGCTTTTATGTCAAGAATGGCAACATATGCTCGGATATATACAACTGGATTAAATATTAAAGTGATTGGATCAGAGAGAACTGATCCGCGTACAGAACCGCATAATGCTATATTTCGGTTAATCCGAGATCATGTGTTTGGCTTTATGTATAAAACAGTATATCAGACACCAGATGCATTAGCTTATTTTCCTAAGCGAGCACAGAAGAACGGATGTGTTATTCCAAATCCTATAACCCCGAATTTACCAAAGAGATTTGAAGGGATAAGAAGAAAAGAATTTGTAACGTTTTGTAGAATTGATAAACAAAAGAATCTTCCAATGATGATTGATTCTTTCGTACAAGTTCATTCTAAATATCCAGAGTATAAATTGAGAATATATGGTACGGGATTGATTGAGACTGAAATAAAGGATTATATCAAGAAAAAACAAGCGGATAAGTATATAATAATGGAAGGCTTTGCTAGTAAGGTTCACGAAAGTATACTTGATTGCGCTGGGTTTTTATCTTCATCTGACTATGAGGGGTTATCCAATTCAATGCTTGAGGCTATGGCGATTGGGTTACCATGTGTTTGCACGGATTGTCCGATCGGCGGCGCACATATGATGATTCAGGACGGTGTCAATGGATTACTTGTGCCGGTTGGTGATAGCAATGCTATGGCAGCGGCAATAATCCGTTTAATCGAAAATGTTGACTTGGAAACTCGTCTATCCATTGAAGCCGAAAAAGTAAAACAATTTTTGGATGAGAATATAATTTGTAAAAAATGGGAATCTTTACTTTACGAGGAGAATGAAATATGAAAACTGCGGGCGTTGTCGTTACATATAATAGAAAAGAGGAACTTGTAAAAAACATTAGGGCTATACTGTCACAAAGCTATGTTGTGGATAGATATTACATTATTGACAACCATAGCTCTGATAATACTGAGCAATTATTGAAAGAGGAAGGTATTCTCGATAATCAGGTAATTAAATATGTTTATTTAAAAGAAAATATAGGGGGCTCTGGTGGGTTCTATACCGGGTTAAAAATGGCTTATGAAGATGGCTATGATTTTATCTGTTTAATGGATGATGATGGCCGTCCCGCGGATAAAAACATGATGGAGATTCTTGTTAAAAGAGCAGAAGAATTGTATTCTACGAATAAGCTTTTACTCTTAAATTCTCTCGTTTGTGGTTCTGATGATATATTGTCTTTTGGACTTAATGGGGGAATAAAGACCAAACAGATTGCGGCTGAAAGAGAAAAAGATAATCTGATTGTCGGAACGATTAATCCATTTAACGGAACTTTAGTTTCAAAAGAACTTGTTGAAAAGATAGGCTATCCTAATAAGGATTTCTTTATAAAAGGTGATGAGCAGGACTACTATTACAGAGCATTAAAAGCAAATGCTTTCGTAGCAACTGTTTTTGATTCGAATTACTATCATCCGGTTTTGGAGCGTAAATACTTTAAAGTATTAGGAAAAACAAAAAAAGGAAGCACAGAAGCCCCTTGGAAAGAATATTATCGGGCAAGAAATTTCACTTACATGTTTAAAAGGGACGGAGAGCCGATAAAATATGTCAGACAAAATGTTCGGCAAATCCTTATCGCAATAAAATACAATCCTAAAAAAATACAGACAATAAAAATGATATTGAAAGGCTGGAAGGACGGTGTGTGTGGTAGACTCGGTCCAACCGTAAAGCCATGATTTTAGTTATGGAGGAAGCAGGCTCATGAAGATAAAAACAAAGACCCTGTTTGAAAATATAGTGGCAATTTGCATTATTCTTGATTGTGAAAGTGTTTGGAAGTGGATGCATGGAAGTGGTTACTTTCGTTTAGCATTGGCACTGTGTTTAATGGGGTCATTGATGGTTCTATTGCTTAGGGATGGTGCTGTAGTTAGATATGGAAGTAAGAACCGAACAATCTTTATGGGATTCTATTTGTCGTTTCTTGTTATATATAATGTAGCGGTTAACTCAGTACATATAATGGATGTGTTTCAACTTGTAATTACACTTGCACTAATGCTACTGTTTTTTAATACTGAAGAAAATATAAGAGATGTGATGCAGCGCTGCTCTAAAATCTTATATTTTGTGGCGATAGTTTCATTATTCTTTTGGTTGTTTGGTAGTATATTACATGTGTTTAATCCATCGCAAGAATTAACTATATATGTAAGTGATGTCCCAAGAGTGAAACAGTCATATTTCTTTCTTCAATATGAGATGCAGAAGGAAGAAATTTTTGGAGCATCTGGAATTTGGAGAAATACGGGTTTCTTTTACGAAGGACCTAAATATGTTTTACTTTTATCTTTGATGCTTGCATATGAGTTATTTATAGCAAAAAGTACATCCTTTAAACGCTGTATCATATTTAGTATAACAGCGCTTTCAACAATGTCGATGACTGGAGTTTATGCCATAGGGTTAATTTGGATTTTTTATTTATTTGTTAGATACCCGGCTGGAACAAATAGAGGTCTATTCTTTAGAGCATTACTAGTTCTGGTTCTTTTTGGAATTGGAACTCAGGTTGCATCATACTTTGAGAACACGTTTACACTTAAGGCATCGACAGCTTCTTATAGTACGCGAATGGATAATTATCAAGCGGGATTTGCAGCATGGTTAGAAAAACCTATTTTAGGTTCGGGATATCTTAATATGACCAACGTGATTGCACATTACAGTAGTTTTAGATTAAATGATATAGGGTATTCGAATTCCATCTTTAGAGTGCTCGCACAAGGTGGCATCTATCTTGCGTTTGTGTATGTTGTACCAATGCTCAAATCAATACATGAAGCAATAATTACTCGTAATAGTAAAAAAATTGGCTTTTTATTGATCTTTTTATATTATTTTATAACAACATCATTTCCATATAACTACATATGTTTTATGGTATTACTCATACTGTTCTTCTGTGAAAATGATACTGGGGAATACTTAGTTAGATGATTAAGTTCCAGTGTAAAATGTTTTGGAGGAGAATAAATGGAGAGATCAAACAATAATTATAACTCGATTGACTTATTTAAACTTATAATGGCCATATGCGTTGTTGCAATACATACGAATCCCCTATATAGCTGCGATAACAAGACTACTGTTAGTATATACAATACGGTAGTTGGTGTCGCAAACCCGTTTTTCTTTTTATCTAGCGGTTTTCTAATAGGAAAGAAATATTTCGGGGGGGGCAAAATAACTACTATATTTTACAGCATCTAAAAAAACTATTGAAGCTTTATTTGATATGGACGTTGGTTTATTGTCCATTAGCCATTTATTACTACTGCAATAACGGATCATCTATTCTTTTTAATGTGGCAGATTTCATTAGAGGGCTTCTATTCGTAGGAGAGCATTATAATTCGTACATGCTATGGTATTTGCTGTCTTGTATTTATGGACTTCTATTTATCTATATGCTATTGAAAAGACGTGTTGGTTTTTCTCAAATAGTAATTGCTTGCAATGCATTGATGATTTTCGGATTCTTATTTACAGAATTAGTTGTAGCCAAGGATTCACTTCCCACATTTCTTGGAATTCCAACGAAGTTTTTATGGGTTATCCTTGGTCCTCGTGGCAGAATCTTTATGGGAGCCGGATATATAAGCATCGGAATGTTATTAGCCAAATGTGATGAAAAAACCAAAGAAAAGAAATATGTATTGTTGATTTTGGGAGCGATTGTTACAACCTTGACAAATGGATTTGCTAAATCACTTGCTTTTGTCTGCCTCTCAACCTCGCTATTCTCTGTTGTAAAAAACATGAGTTTTGGGCACAATATATTATCCATGATTTGTAGGAGATGTAGTACAGTTATGTATTTCTTACATTTATGGGTTTGGACGTTGTACTATATATGCGTCTATGGAGAGAAAAAATATGGGTTGGACAGTTTCATTGTTACAACGTGCATTAGTTTTATCTTGGGCGTTCTATTTTCTGCTTATAAGGATAAATGGCTAAAAAAATGTTTTCGAGAGGATTAGGCATGAAGCAAAAATCTTTAAAACTGAATTTTATAATGAATGCGATTTTAACAATGTCGCAATTCATATTTCCATTAATCACATTTCCTTATGTATCCCGAATACTATTGCCTGAGGGAACTGGCAAGGTTTCATTTGCAACCTCGATGATATCATATTTTGCGATGTTCGCGCAATTAGGTATTCCGACTTATGGAATTCGTGCATGTGCAAAAGTTCGAGATAATAAGGAAAAGCTTACAAAAACTGTTCAAGAACTTTTCATCATCAATTTCACGATGAGCTTAATTGCATATGTAGCATTGTTTGGTGCGATTGTCTTTGTACCAAGGCTGCAACAGGACAAATCATTGTTTTTGATTGTTAGCCTGACAATTCTGTTTAACGCAATCGGAATGGAATGGCTCTATAAGGCGTTAGAACAGTATACCTATATAACGATTAGATCTATTATTTTTAAGTTTATTGCTTTAGTAACGATGTTTGCGCTGATTCATCAGAAGAGTGACTATGTTATCTATGGAGGAATCTCTATTTTAGCTGCATCAGCTTCTAATATTTTTAACTTTTTTCATGTACATAAGTATGTTTCACTTAAGCCGGTAGGAAACTACAATTTTAAACAGCACTTTAAAGCGGTTGCGGTATTTTTCGCAATGTCGTGTGCAACGACAATATATACTCACTTGGATACAGTGATGCTCGGATTTATGACATCAGATGCGGATGTTGGATATTATAATGCTGCTGTGAAAATTAAATCAATTTTGGTTAGCATTGTTACATCATTAGGGGTAGTATTATTGCCGCGAGCATCGTATTACGTTGAGCATAATCTTATGGAGGAGTTTTATCGTATCACAAAGAAGGCAATCAATTTTGTCTTTTTAGTGGCATCACCGATGATGGTGTATTTTATTATATTTGCAAAAGAAGGTATTTTCTTCTTGTCAGGTTCAGCCTATGCTGGCTCAATTGTTCCGATGCAGATTATTATGCCTACATTGCTACTCATTGGACTTACTAATATTATGGGCATTCAGATGTTGGTACCTTTAGGACGAGAAAAGACGGTTCTTTATTCGGAGATTGCAGGTGTTATAGTAGATGTAATTCTGAATGCACTTTTGATTCCAAGATTTGCTTCCGCAGGAGCAGCAATTGGAACATTAGCCGCAGAGGCAGCAGTATTGATAGTCCAGTATGTCGCATTGAAAAATGAAGTCAGGGAAGCATTTAAAAACGTGCATTATGGGTCTTTAGTGATAGCTTTAGCAGTTGCTAGTATATTATCCAGCTTTATAAAACGGACATCATTTGGCAGTTTTATAATGTTGTGCATATCTGCTATTGTGTTTTTTGGCGTTTACTTTGGTATTCTGACCGTTGTTAAAGAACCATTAGTAATTGATATAGAAAAACAATTGTTTAAAAAGATTAAACATAGTAAGTGAGGGAAGGGAAAAAGATGTACGATTATTTAGTAGTAGGCTCCGGTCTTTACGGAGCGATTTTTGCACACGAAGCAAAAGCACATGGTAAGTCTGTTTTGGTAGTGGATAAGCGCCCCAACATCGCGGGCAACATTTACACCGAGAATATTGAGGGCATCAACGTCCATAAGTATGGTGCTCACATTTTTCATACTAACAACAAAAAAGTCTGGAACTACATTACACAGTTTGCCGAGTTCAACCGCTTTACGAACTCACCTGTAGCCAATTACAAGGGCGAGTTGTACTCACTGCCGTTCAACATGTACACATTCAACAAGATGTGGGGTGTCGTGACGCCAGAAGAAGCTGCTGCCAAGATCGAAGAGCAGCGTAAGGAGATTACTGATGAGCCACAGAATCTTGAAGAGCAGGCCATTTCTCTTGTCGGTCGTGACATCTACGAGAAGCTCATTAAGGGCTACACTGAGAAGCAGTGGGGTCGCGATTGCAAGGAACTGCCCGCTTTTATTATCAAGCGTCTTCCGGTTCGTCTGACCTTTGATAACAACTACTTCAATGCACTTTATCAGGGTATTCCTGTTGGTGGTTATACCAGGATGATTGCCAATCTGCTGGACGGTATTGAGGTGCGTTTGAATACGGACTATCTGGAGAACAAAGCCGAGTTAGATGCATTAGCTGATAAGGTTGTATACACTGGACCAATTGATGCGTACTTTGATTATAAATTGGGTACGCTGGAATACCGTTCTGTTCGCTTTGAAACGGAAACATTGGATAAGCCAAACTTCCAGGGAAATGCTGCAGTGAACTATACCGACCGTGAAACTCCATGGACCCGTATCATTGAGCACAAATGGTTTGAGTTCGGTAAGGATGAAAATGGAAATGACCTGCCAAAGACGATTATCAGCCGTGAGTACAGTAGTGAGTGGAAACCGGGTGATGAGCCGTATTATCCAGTTAATGATGCTAAAAATGGATTGCTATATTTTGAATATAAGAAGCTGGCAGACGCAGAAGAAAAGGTAATCTTCGGCGGTCGTCTTGGTGAGTATAAGTACTACGATATGGATCAGGTTATTGCTGCTGTACTGGATAGATGCGAAAAAGAATTTGCACGAAATTAAGGAAAGTGATGTGAGGGCTTGAAATTGGAAGATCGTAATGGGACAATCTTGACAGACAGACAGACAGACAGACAGACAGACAGACAGACAGACAGACAGACAGACAGAC